>ERZ778024.79-NODE-79-length-250575-cov-13.136420_pt1 | contig 250575 bp, 226 predicted proteins | sample MGYA00375754_ERZ778024 | MGnify/ENA primary metagenome ERZ778024 (study PRJEB29350, sample SAMN05389827) | bioreactor metagenome | isolation source: Thiocyanate bioreactor | place: South Africa: University of Cape Town | collected 2014-02-18 ...
TATTCTCTATATAGATGATAGAAAAGAATTAATTGATGCCGCTTCTATGATTGGATTAAAGGGGCATGTTTTCAAAACAGTAAAAAACTTAAATTTCCTATGAATTGAAAATTTGCTACATAAAAAACATTACAACAATAATGTTTACAAATTCTATATATTCTTTGCGTACGTTGAATAAATTTAAAAAAATTTCACTACTTTGTGGCAAACACTTGTCTTAGAATCTTAAATCCTATATTTAAGAAAAAAATTGTAAATGGAAGTTTGCTATGAAAAAAATTAAATGTTTTTTTGTTTTCTTTTTGCTTCTAACAAATTTACAAAATTTGCAAGCAGCAACAACCGCAACGGCAACAGTCACTTACACTATAGGTGCAATTAGCGCTATAACTGTTTCTGGCAATCCCGGTCCTTTAAATGTTAATGCTGCCGTAGCTGGAAGTCCACCAAGTTCAGCAACAGATTCAACAACAACCTATAGTGTTACAACAAATGGCACAAATATGAAAATAACAGGATCAGTTGGTGCAGCTCTCCCTACAGGCGTTAGTTTAGCGGTTACTTTAGCGGCGCCTTCTGGCGCTACTTCAGCTGGTGCTGTAAACTTAACGACTACGGCTCAAAATTTAGTAACGGGACTAACTGGCGTTGCAGCTTCAGCTCTTGGTATAACTTATGCCTTAACGGCAACTGCAGCTGCAGTTCCCGTATCGGGTGCTACGGCTGTTGTTACATATACGATAGTACAGGGCCCTTAAAAAATATGTATAGATAATCGATTGCTTAAGCGATGAAATTTTCTTTTATACTTTTAGCTATTTTATTTACTATGTCTGGATTTGCAGATATAACCATATCTGGAAATCCGCCGCCTTTAACCATTTCCACAGCCATTGCTGGCTCTAACCCTACCCCAGTTACTAATGCCACAACAACCTATACCGTAACAAATTTAATTTTAAGTGGAGCCAGAATAACAGGACAATTAAATGTCGCTATGCCGACGAATGTTACATTGAGTTTACAACTGCAAGCGCCTTCTGGAGGAACTTCTCAAGGTTTAGTAGCTTTATCAACAACTGCGCAAAATCTTGTAACTAATATACCAATAATTGCTTTAGCTTCTAATCTAACTTGTACTTATCGACTTGCAGCAACAGCTGCTGCCTTACCCGCAACAAACCTCACAGTGATTATTACGTTAACTCAATTATAGAAAGACTTTTAATTACCAATCTAAGGACTACTCTTCTTTAGCAATAATTTTTATGAAAAATTCCTTAACTTCATCTTCTTCCAAATGAAATTTATACTCAGAAGAATATAATTGGTAATGATCGGGAAGTTGTTCGGTATGAAAGATGACTGTCCAATTGCCTGGTCTTAATCCGGAAAAATAAAATTCACCTAATTCATCTGTCAAAAGTGTATAAATTTCATCAGAATCTCTATGGATAGTGACTCGAAGGCCCGGATACTCACCCTTGGCATTTAACTCCTTAACCATTTTAATCTGGTCGTTTTCTAAAATATATTCTTTATTATAGGCAAATAAAACAACTTTTCCCTTTATTGTGCCACTTGTATTTGCCATTAAAGGACAATATTGATTACTACCCCCATGAACAAAAATTTCTTTCCCTTCAGGATTGCAAGTGATTAAATTGCTAGGTAGAACTTCTGTTTTTAAATGATGATGACCTTTTTTTACGCCTTGGAATTGATAAAAACCAGATTTATCAGTAAAAGCTTTTTTTCCATCTAAACTTACGAGTGCATTGGTAATAGGTTCGTGTGTATGTTCGTTTAGAAGAGTTCCATAAACTGATCCAATGTCTCGTCTTTCAGCTAAAGGTAATCCAAAAGGAATAGTATATTCGACTAAAAATAAATTATTATCCCTTGGATAAAAACAATTATTCATGCTTTTTAAAAATGTAGCATAAAAAGCATTGCTATTTTCAAAGGTATGACCAAATCGAATGGAAAACTGATCTTGGTCTATGTGTTGATAAAGGTGAGATGTGCGTTGATAATAAAGTTGGAGCCAAGTGCGCTGCGCTAATTTAAAATTTCCAGCAATTCCTGTTAATGTTCGCCATGAATGAATATCGTAGTAATCAGTTTGACCAATTTCGTATTGCAAGCTTCCCTGAAAGACGGAATTGAAATCTTTTGATAAATAGACTAAATGGCGTTGAACTAACTTATTTTGTTCATTACAACGGTAAAAATCTTTTTGTGAGCCGACAGATGAAGCAAGTTGTATGGAATAATTTGGTCTTACTGTTCCCAAAGTAATTCCTGCCCATTGTTGATAAAAGTTAAAAAGGGTCTTATAACTTTTATCAAGTCCTCTTAAAAATAATGCATTAGCACCTATGTAGTTTCCATTGGGATAGGTATACTGCATTTGGGCATTATATTGGTATTGTCTAAGCCTTACGTTTTCTTGGCAACTATTGTAGACCAAAGGAGTTCTTTGCTTTAAATGGTATTGACTTATTTGACAACGCAAAGGACCACTTAAGGATATATCAGCTGTAGTCGCTAGTAAATTTACGTTATGATAATATCCATTAAAAGTTGAGCCTGCGTAAATTTTTTCAAAGTCTATCCAAAATTTATTGGTAATTTTCCCTCTATAAGCTAAATGAAATGCATTAGAGCTACTTTTAGCAATACGGGTATTTTTTGCGAATTCGATTATACCCTTTCCTTCATTTGAAAAGTTAATTAAAGAAGAAATGCTGCAAATATTTGCTTTATGGCAATGATTAATTTTGGCTTTATTTAAAAAATTAGCTGAAATATTCACAGATTCTTTGGGTAGGTAAGTAAAATAGCCTCCCCATTCGTTAGGGTCTTTATTTTTTTTTAAGATTTTTTGGGCAAAGAAAACACCGGATTCCCATTTATTGCGATAAATATCTAAACCAAATCCTCTGCCATATCGCCATCTTTGCGTAAGTGCACTTAAGGAATAGACTGTATCGCCTGCCACTAGGTCCCAATCTGGATCAAAAATACCCAAGTAATATTTTTGGTATTCATCATAGATCACATTTTGACTATCAGTCGGTAACCTAAAAAAATATTCAATCTCCCGATCTCTTTCCTCATCTATTAATCCTTTTCCTTCTAGCTCTATTGCTCCAACTATCTTGCTATTTTGGCCGGTACTTAAAAATTTAACATATGAGGGTATCCGCGTAAATCTATCGTAGGAAAGGCCATTACTTGGAAGAATTTCGGTCGTGCAAGCCCCACAAAAAAAGATTTCTTCGTTCAAAGGATTAAAAACTTTGATAATCACATTGTGAAGTTCATTTTCAACAGATGGAGGAGTTTTGATTGAAATGATTACATTTTCCCTTTGCAGAGGCGCTAATATGTTATAATTATTCGTCTGGTAAATTGGTAACCCTAAATCACTAGATATGCTTAAGCAATAATTGATATCTTCATTCCCTTCATTTAAGCACGTACATTCAATATTATACTCTTCACCAGCTTGTACAAATTTAGGACAGGAACGTATGGCAAATGTTGTTTTGTAATGGGGTTTTATAAAAATAGTTATGGGGATTTCTTCTTTTGATATTTTTGATGTTATATAAAGAGAATATATTCCACTTTTTGTGTCTTCAGGTGCTTTAATAGCATAAATGAGGGGGGATAACTCATTGCCAGCAAGTTCAAAATTTTCAGACTCATTTAAAATTTGCCATCCCTGAGGCGCGTTAATAAAAAATGAGGACACTTTTGTTTGTGAAGTTGTATTTTTAATCACACATGAAATTAGCACTATTTCGTTAATAGTTATTTCTTTAAACTGTTCTTCACAATAATTGAGTTGTAACCCGTTATCATAAAGGGTTTTGGTTGTTTGTGCATGCAAGAGGCATAGAGGGAAAAAAATAAGAACGTAAAGTAGATGAATAAAATATTGTCGACTTTTCATCTCAAGTTTTTAAGTGCTAGGGTACTTGTAATTTAAATTGTTCTGTAAAAATTTGTTTTTTTCCGGCATCTAATATAGAAAAAGCTGTATAGGTATTAGAAGGAAGCCCTTTTAATTCGATAGAGTATCTCACGGAAGTTTCGGGATAGATCTTTTCTTCATTTGTTGAAAAGGTTTTAAAGAGTTTCCCTTGTTCATCAAAGATTTTCAAAATGATTTTTGGTTTGAGATAGATTTCACCTGAATTATGCACATCAAATGTTATAAATGATTTGTTCTCTCTGGTTTGTAATTCTTTTTTAATGAATTTCAGTTTCCCAATGCCTTGACCGATATGACACAAAATTTGAAAACCATATCTTACTTGCACTAACAAATTTAGTTGCTCATTCGGAGTGGGTAAAGCATTTATTTGGGGTTCTACTAAAATCAAACTCCAATACGTTCCTTGCAATAAAGGATCATTTGGAACATGAATAGTGTAAAAAATCTCTTGTGTACTATGAGGCGGAAGAATGACATGGTCTTTTTGTAATTTAATCCAGGCTGCATTAGAACGAGTCAAGGTTCCAGGTTTTAAAAAAAAAGTCTCTCCATTGGCATTATAACTATAATCAACCAATTTTAAATGAATTTCTTTTGGTATAGCTTGGTCATTAGATAATGTAATAGAAGATTGTAGTTTTTGTTTAGGTTGTACATCTTTTGAAAAAAACAATTCCCCTTGTATTACAGCTTGTAAAGGGGGGTGACATAAAAAAAAACTAATAAAGAAAAGGGAGAAAAAATTCCGAATAGCATTCATTGTTCGATCATTAATTTTGTGTAAATTTACGAATTTTAGCTACCTAAATGAAAGAGTCAAGAAATAATTGATTTTATAGTTGAAAATAGTAAATTTTAATTATTGATTTTTTAACATCTCTTTAATTTTATCGACTAGTTCGTCAGGATTTGCAAGTTCTTCATTATGGCCTTCTCTAACTCCCATAAAATATTTATTTTCAGTTGCATTGTCATCGAGTAGTTTTTTAGCTAAACTAGCATCTGGCGAAATAATGCCATCATCTCTGATTTTGTGGGCTTGATTTTTGGCTGCTGGAATAGCAGAGCTTTCTGCTAAATCAGTCGGTGCACTGACATATGCAGTTTGGATAATAATTTCTGGTGCTTTTAATTTTTTTGAAGATTCAACAGAACTTATATCCCAACCAAATAATTTTGTGGCAAAACTTAAAACTTTATGATTTGGTACTTTGCTTAAGTTGGAAAAAGTTCGACTCTTAACATAAACGTATTTTGTCCCATCTTTCATTTTATGATGTTGAAGAGCTTCACCTTGAACTCCACCCCCTATTGAATGGCCGTGTCCAATAATTTCTTTAGCCCCAATTCCTTTTTCTTTATCTTCTAAAAAAGTTAGCATAGCGCGGTAAGCTTTTTCCATTGCTTTTCGATCAGGCATTCCAGAACTTGATCCAACGCCTGGATAATTAAAAACAATGGCATTACCCTCTAATTTGGATAAAATCTGTTTAAAGCTATGGTTATTTAGTTTATCTTCGTAAAATTCACCATTTCCATTAGATTCTAATACCCATCTTCCATTTCCAAAAGTAGATTCTCTACCGATTATAGCTGCATCAATAATATATCCATCCACCTTTATGGATAATCGCTTCATTTTCCATTCGTCTTGTTGATCAACTACAATATTGGATCGTTGATGGATCGCATAATCTGGCCTATACCCAAGCTTTTGAGGGGTAGCTGCAGGCACAATGATTGCTTTACCCACAGCCATATGAATTAAGCGGTAAATGCCTAAGGGGAAAAAAATTACAGAAAAGATATCTTTTACTACCCGCCAAACTTTACTTTCTATGGTATGCTTATATACGGGAGGCAGAGCTTTAGACGAGGTTAATTCTTGCTTCGTCACTTGTTCATAATTAGCTTGCTTATAAAAAGCGCCCTCACCAACTAACATTTTCTGGATTGGATTATTGGGATTGACAGGGGGTGGTATAGCCATAAGAATGTCTACCATAATTAACATTGCTTATAACTATTTTAAACAAATAATTATTAAGATCAGATTAGGATATAAAAATTAGGTGGAAAATACAGGTAAAGTTTGACCCCCTAAAACTGGAGGTCATCCCATGTATAAGTCCGAAACTATTACTATTACTAAAACGACAATTAGAAGTATTAAGTTCTATTTGTTCTTAAGGCTTTTTCGAATTTTTTTAGAGGGAATTTACACAAAGAATTATTTGAAAAAAAAGAACTCCATAAACACAATCTTTAATTCTACTAAAAACAAAAGGTAAGTGTTTATGGAGTCTAACAAATATCGTACCTATTCTTATGGAAAAGGTAAAGAATATCCTTTCGATTTCAAATTAAATGCAATTTACGCTGCGCAACAACTAGGTATAAAGCCTGCAGCGAAGCGATTTAAGATTGCTAGAAATACTCTTAAAACATGGATTGCTTGTCATAAAACAAAAGGGAAGCAAGGTTTAAACGATAAAAGGGCTGGGCCTTCCAATATACCTCACAAAATATCTAAAGAATTAGAAGAAAAAATAGTCCTTATTAGAAAAATAGCTCCCTGCTTTGGACCTAAAAGAATTCAATATATGTATGATATACCTTGTTCATTAGGTGCTATCCATAGAGTAATCAAAGCTCATAATCTTATTAGAAAGAAAAGAACGTATACTCAAAAGAAAAACGACTTGAGAAAGATAAAGCAAAGACTTAAGTCTTTGACTTATCTACAGATGGATGTAAAACACTTAAGGGATATTCCCAATTATTTAGATCAAATGATGATCTTAGATCTACCAAGGTATCAATATACTATAAGAGATGTCAAATCGGGTATGATTTTTCTTGGATTTTCCAATGAACTCTCCGAATTAAACGCTAGAACTATGGCTTGCTATCTATTAGAGTCTTTTAAAAAGTATCGATTTTCCTTAAGTAATATCACAATTCAAACAGATAACGGATCGGAATTTAGTGGGGCTGCCAAAAGAATGGAGACAAATAAATTTGTGCAAACGCTTGAGCAGTATCAAGTTAAACATAAATATATAAGGCCTGGACATTGTAATGCACAAGCTGATGTTGAAAGCATTCACAACACCATAGAAAAAGAGTTCTTTGATATAACGACATTTACTTCTAGAGAAAATTTTTTTCACAAAGCTCAAGTGTATCAATACTTTTACAATTTAATTAGGCCAAATTTTTCAAAAGACACTAAAGCACCCTGGCAGATATGTGAAACTGATTGGAAGCAATCAAATATTGCTTCACAAGCAGTATTAATTAGTTGTATAGATTTAGATAAAATAAGTTATGCTAATAATAGCCCATCAAGGGGTCAAACTATACCTATTTTTCCCGATATAAAAATTAGGAAAGCTTGTTGTATAGACTTTTGGATTTAAAAGGGGCAGATTCAAAAACTGGACTTAAAATTTAATTTTTAAAAAAAGATCGGAAGAGGTGGGATTCGAACCCACGGTACGTGTTTAGCGTACACACGCTTTCCAAGCGTGCTCCTTAAGCCACTCGGACACTCTTCCGTAAAGAAAGATCTAAATCTTAATCAATTAATCCGATTTTATCAAGTAGAAAAAATAGATAAAGATTAACCTTTTAAATAAATATGTAATTGTAAAAATGTATTTTTGCTAAGATAATTTATATTTAGTTATAATTAACAAAACTCATGCACTTTATTCTTTTCATTTTAACTATACTTTTTTTTCCAATTTCTACAGAAGCTAAGCCAACGGTATTAGTAAGTGTAGCCCCTCACCGCTATTTTGTTTCAAAAATAGCAGGAGACACAGTTCACGTCCAAGAAATGGTACCAGCTGGCGCTAGTGCTCACACCTTCGAACCCACACCCAAACAAATGATTTCAGCCTCTAATGCAAAAATGTGGTTCACAATTGGAGAAAGTTTTGAAAAAAAAGTTATCGAAACAATAAAAAGCTATAACCCAAATTTTTTTGTTTACGATTTAAGAAAAGGGATTTCACTGATTCATGATCCACATCATTGTTGTCAGCATGCCACTCACAGTTGCGAAGATTTACATTTTTGGTTAAGTCCAAGACTCGCTAAGATTCAGGCAAAAACTATTACCAATGCATTAATAGAGCAATTTCCTCATCAAGAAAAGCTATATAACCAAAATTTAAACTTGTTTGTTAAAGAATTAGAAGAACTAGATGCAAAAATACAAACAATTTTGCTAAAACCTCACAATTCCTATATTTTGGTTTCTCACCCAGCTTATGCCTATTTTTGTCGTGATTATAATTTTGAACAATTATCGATTGAATATGAAGGAAAAGATCCAACTCCTCAAAAGCTCACGAAAACACTTCAGTTGTCAAAAGCTAAAAATATTTCCGTAGTTTTTATACAACCTCAATACAGTAGTAAAGGGGCAAAGCTTGTGGCTAAAGAAATAGGGGCGAAAATCGTTACATTAAACCCTTATTCAGAAAATTATGCTGAAACGTTATTGTCTATTGCTCAAAATTTTGCAGATCAAGCACCATGAAAGAATCCTCAACTCTTTTAGAAATAAAAAATGTTTTTTTTAGTTATGGTTCACAACCTATTCTGAAAAATATTTCCTTTTCGATCAAAGAACAGGAGTTTGTAGGAATAATTGGTCCCAATGGGGGTGGAAAAACTACGCTGCTTCGTTTGATCATGGGATTTTTAAAGCCAAATCAGGGTGAAATTGTCCTTTCTAAACAACTTCTTGACAAACGAAGAAGTATTGCCTATGTCCCTCAATCTTTAATCTACGATAAAGAATTTCCAATCTCCGTTATGGAAGTAGTTTTACAGGGACGATTATCTCATTTGCCTTGGTATGGAAAATTTTCTTCAAAAGATGTTACAAAAGCTGAGGAAGCTCTATCTTTAGTAAATTTGCTTGAATTTAAAAATAAAAGTTTTGGACAATTATCGGGTGGTCAAGCGCAAAGAACACTTATTGCGCGAGCCTTAGTCTCAGATCCATTGATTTTATTACTCGACGAACCGACAGCTAGCGTAGATATGCAAGCTGAAGCTGAAATTTATCAACTGTTGCATAAGTTAAAAAATTCCATGTCGATTTTAATGGTAACTCACGATTTAAAAGTGGCGATTGAACAAGTTGATCGCGTTTTATGTGTGCAAGGAGATCTATTTTCTTTGCAGCCTGAAGAAGTATGTGAACATTTTGCTTTAGGGCTTTATCATACACCCCTAATACAAGTGAAAAAATCATGATCTCTTTTTTTCAAGCGCTAGCTCAAAACCCTATTCTTTTGACAGCATTAGTTGCAAGTTTTGCTTCTTCGATTGTAAGTGGTATCATTGGTTCTTATGTTGTTGTGAAAAGGATAGTGTTTATTAGTGGTAGCATTTCCCATTCAGTTTTAGGAGGCATTGGCTTTTGTTTGTGGCTTGAACGAGCTAAAGGATATAGTTGGGCCAACCCTTTAGTTGGCGCTTTGATTGCGGCAATAATATCTGCATTGATAATTGGTTGGATACATTTAAATTACAAGCAAAGAGAAGACTCCGCTATTGCAGCGTTGTGGTCAATTGGTATGGCTATTGGTGTGTTATTTATATCTCAAACACCCGGCTTTAATGTAGAATTAACAAATTTTTTAATAGGAAATATCCTTTGGGTAACACCAACTGATCTATATATACTTTATTTTCTAGACATATTTGTTATTGTTACAGTCTTCTTCTTACACAAAAAGTTCCTTGCGATTTGCTTTGATGAAGATCAAGCCAAATTACAGGGACTACCCGTGCGTTTTTATTATCTATTGCTTTTGGTATTAACTGCGATTTCAATTGTATTGCTTATCCAAGTCGTTGGAGTGATACTTGTTATAACGATGTTAACTATCCCGGCAGCAATGGCAAATTTGTTCACATTTAAATTATCTAAAATGATGATAATAGCAATTTTGCTTAGTTGCATTTTTTGCTTTGTTGGAATGGTGATGTCTTATCATTTTGACTGGCCAGGGGGCGCTACTATTGCTTTAGTAGCTGGCTTTAGTTATGTCATTTCTTTGTTATTTCCTAAAATCAAAAATTCTCGCTAATCTCTTCTCTAAAAATTATAATATTAAATATTGAAGCGTTTACTTAGAGGCAGTCATTAGATTATAGGGCTTAAGGCAAGATTTTATCGAATTAGATTTTAAATTAAATAAATCGGAAAGAGAGGGATTCGAACCCTCGATACCCTTTAGGGGTATGCGTCCTTAGCAGGGACGTGCTTTCGGCCACTCAGCCATCTTTCCAAACTATAACCAAGTGTTGAAACTTGAGTTTTGATAAGATGATATCTTAAGTCACAATCAATTTTTTCTACAAGTAAAAAAGCTTAATTATTTATATCGTTTTAAATTTCATAGGAATTTAATCGATAGGAAAGGAATTAACTTAAGTTAAACTTTTAAAGTACATTAATTAAAGAAATAGAATTAGATGTTAATAAAATAATGTATGTAATAACCATTTGTTTTATTTTATTTAGTCTTCTAATAAAATAATCGAAAATATTTTCAGGTGCAAAATGCAATTCGATCCTAAATTTTGGTCATTAGACACAAATGTGACCTTAGAAACCATCCATAATGATAATGAATATGCCCAAAAACTTTCGAATTTTTTTTTAAACCCTTCATCGACCATCAAAAAAATTGAGTGTGATTACACCCCTCAATGTTCTTTTTTAAAAACAGTAAAAGATATGGTGTCCTGTGGTTTAACGCCTGTAATTGTACCTATTTTAAATTATTGCAGCATCATACAAAGCTGTCTCATTGGCTTAAACCAAAACGGTATTATTCTACAGATTAAGAAAGATGTATTGGAAATTAGCTTTAATGATACCAATCTTCAATGTCCAAACAATAAAGAGAATGTTTTTGAGGATTGTTACTTTATCCTTAAAAAATACTTTCAAGATATTTATGTGAATCAAAAAGTTTTTTTTGCTTTTCTTTCTCAAAGTTTAAGTTTTTTAAATCAGTATAAGTCAAATAATTCTACTCATCCAATTGACAATTATCAAAAAGCTTTAAAAAGCTTTTTAGCCCCAATTGAAGAAAAAAATTGCTTTAGTAATATTTTTGATAACTTTTTACTTTTAATTTTTTTAAAACATCATACAAGTGCTTTTTTAAAAGATTGCGATTATTTCACAAAAAATTTGTGGCAACTGATAAAAAACTTTCAAATAGATGGCTTAAAAACTGTCCAAAGTTTATGTCAAAATTATCAAACAATTTTGGTGCAAATTTTACTTGATCCAAAGGTTATATCAGCCATAAAAAAAGAAAAACCTAATTTACAAAACTTTTCAAGTTATTGGGTAGAAGGGTTCTTTTTGGCTGACGAAGAGCATGTGAAGATTTACGAAATTGTGATAATCCAAGCATTTGTGCATTGGACAGATACTGAAAAAGTGGATTTTATAAAAAGACTAACAACCGCTCTTGATAGTACATATTCTCGTCTAACTAAAGATCATTTATTTATAATAGCAAATATAATAGGTAGTTGTAACAGAAATGAAAATAGCCTATTTTTTGATGGGACAAATAAGAATTATATAAATCTTCTTAATGAGCAATGCGTTTATATTTGTTATAAGCTGAATATAAATCCAGAATTTGTCGAAAACATTTCCTTCATTGATTTTTCAAGATTGACACAAAGCCATTTTAAAGATGATGATTATTTTCATTATTTATTAAAAAAAGTTTGGAAAAATCCACTTAATAATACTTTTATTGAAAACATAGTCTTAAAACTTTGTCAAGACAGCAATAAAAATCAAAGTAACTATTCTCAAAAGTTGCAGCTAACCACAGTATTTCATACAAAAGTTTTAAGTCTAAAGCAAATACCAGTCTCAATTGCATATTGGTATTTAAACCTATTTAATGAAATTAGCCAATTAAAACCGTATAACGAAGATAGTTTACAAAAAATAACAAATTTAATCTTTGAGCTACCATTAAGGAAGGAATTTTGGATAGATTTTAAAGAAACAGAAAATTTTATTAACTTTCTATTTAAAACTACTTTGTTTGAACAACATCTAAATGATTTAGTGCCTTTTCTTTTTACAAATGGTGGTGCTATTCCCATTCAAAGCTTACAAAACTTTTATAAACAATGCTTAGATTATTTTTTTAAAAAAACTCAGTGGCCTTCTTTTTTTCAGGTCGTAAAAAATTTTGCAACTACCTTTAGCAAATCTCATCCAAACCTTGTGAAAGAAACATTTTCTAAAATTTTAATCGGTCTTAAAAAAAAACAAGTAGACTTATCTATCTATAAAGATTGGTTAAAAGTATTACATGATTTGGAAAAGGAAGTTGATTTAGAAGAATTGATCATTGATCTGTATATAGAGTGTATCAAAAAAGATTTTCTATTTGATATCAATAGTCCAAAATTAAATCAATTGATTCAAAATATCATAGACAGTCTAATCATTAATTCAAACAGAACCAGATTATTTTTTATATTGTCTACGCATGGATATAAATTTACTTGTAAATCGTTTAATAAGAGAAATTTAAATAAATTAGAAAAGGAAAATCCTGTAGCCTATTTTGAATATTTTGCTTCTTATTATTTTTCAGGTGTAAAAAATATTAGTTTTCTCAACGAAAAAGAGTGGTTTAAACTGTTTGATCAATTTTCTGCTAATTTAGAGTTGTACGAAACACATTTAAAGAAAATGATGCAAATTAGTTTAGAGCTAAATATTTTTACAAATTTTAATGATAGATTTAACTTAAGTAAATTATTAGAAAATTTTTTAAACAAGCAACCTGATTTTTTACTAGACATTTGGTGTTTGCAAAGCCAATTAAAGTTGGATTTTACTACTAAAATAACCGCAGAAAAAATCCAAAAACTCACAATAGAAAGATATCAAGCGCAACCTTTAAAAATCATACCTTTATTATCTTATTATCGCTCATTTAGTGAGCAATTATTAATTAATTGCTTAAATCAATTAGTCATAATAACTAGTAAAAATGAACAATGGTTGGAATGTGGTCTATTAACCATCGAATTGGCAAAAATTGATCAGGGAGCCAAAGACACTTTAAAAGATTTCTCAAACAAGATAATTAACTATTTTTTAGATACGGATAAATTTGAACATGCTATTGCGTTGATAACTCGTTTAAAATTAATCGATGAAAATATTCTTAAAAGATTAATTGAAAAAGATCAACTTCTTACAAAAGAAATTTTTTTAGCTATTCAAGATAATTTCTCAATGTATTTAGATCAAAGAGAACAAGGAAATAGAGAAGGGGGAGAAATTTACCATTGGTTTATGCAGAAACTTTTTTTATTTGAAAACTTTTTCTTAATAAAAAAATACTTTGCGCCACGTGTAAATCTATATACCCAATACAATATGACCCCAATTAATTTAGATAGATTTTACCGCTTTTTATCCAATGAAGAAAGACAGCTAAGTAACCCTTTTTTTAATTTTATTATTGTAAATAAAATTTGTCATTTAAATGCTATAGAAGCAAAAAATGATGAGGCAAATCATTTTCAAATTATAAATGATATGATTAACAAAAAAAATAAAGTAAGCATTTTTTTTGCAATCTGCTATTTATACTCTTATTTGAAAATTTATACCGTCAAAAAAGCCAACGTTTTCTTTTCAACTTTACATAATTTACAAAACACGGCTTTTGATTTGCCGTTTGATTATACAAATGTTACTTTTAATGAATTGATTTTAAAACATTTTGATAAGGAATTTCTGGCAGATAAAATAAAAAATAGCAGTTTAAATTTGATCTCATTTTTTATCGAGATATGGCAAAAAGCTTTGATTAAGTTTCCATTCGAACAAGTTAATCTCAATCCATTGATGAATTTATTGCTAAACATTGAAGATAGCGACTTAAAACATGTTTTAAGTTTTTCTTCTGTCTTAATTAAAAGGAATATAGACAAAGAAGGCGTATTAGAAACCATACTATCTTTAAAATTAGATTATTCGAATTTTTTAGATATAAGCCAGTTAGTTGTTTCTTCTCACAAAACGTATGATATAGCAAAATACGACGATTTTTACTTAAATTTTTTATATCAACTGATCAAATTGACAAATTACAACGGTGAAAAGGAAACTATTAATAAAAATTTAGATGAGACAATTTGTAGCTGTATTTTAAAAGTCATGGATAAATTTCAAGGAAATTTCTTAAACGCTAATGATATGGTTGTGGGTAAATTTCTATTGTACTACATAAAACACTACAAACCAAACGCATATTTTAAATTATCACAAAGTCAAAAAAATTTAGCTTTTGCTCAATTTTATAAGATAGAGTCGAAAAATCGGATCGAATTTTATGAGCAATTATTACTGGAAGAAATTAGAGATGACGTTTTTTTACTAATTAATACTATGTCAATTATTACTAATTGCATGATTAGTTTATCAATTAATACTTTTAATGAAAAATTAGATCAAGAGGAAATAAAGCATTTAAATGAATTATTTAATTTTTTTCTGAATGCTTCAATTAATAATGAGAAAATAGATGATACCAATTTTCTACAAGTTCAACAATGTGTATTATCTTTAACGTTAGCTTTTAGAAATATATCCTTGTTAGATGAGATAACTTTGATTCAAGTTCTGACCTTTTTTTCGTCTGAGCTGCAGATTTTTATTCCTGGAGAATTTATTCCAGAAAATTTGCAATTACTCGATTATCTTCAAAACGTATCGCCAAATTCTTTTTTTAAAAAAAGAATGGAGCAAGCTAAAAATAAGAAGACGTTTGAAAACTATTTTTCCAATAAGATCAAAAATTGGGACGAGTTTAAAGCATTTTATTACCTCCTTTTTAATCAAAAAAATGGTTTTTTATCGAATATCTGTAGTTTTTACATTCAAAGTGAAAAAACGATTGGAAAAACGATTGATGAGCTATTTTTATTGTCTATATACAAAATAACGTTAGAATATTTAGCTCTTTATTCAAATATTGAAATGGATATTTCAAGTCTTGGTTTTTATTTTTCTCTCCTAAAGAAAGTTTGTAATGCGTTTTTTTCAAACAAGGATAAAATTGGTGATTCTAATATAGAGTCTGTCCTTTTAAATTTAACTATTGCAAAAGTTAAATGGGATCATTTTTCAGATTATATCGATCATTTGATTGCCTTTTTAAGTGACGCAAGTCTTGCATTATCAAAAAGTTCGCACATCAAAAATATCGTATTAGCTCTTTTGAAAAAGTACAAAAATATACTTACAAAGACCCAAAAGAAAGCTCTTTTGAAGTTGCCCATATAACATGTTTTTTGCTGCAATCAAGTTTTAAGAGTTGTATACTAACTTTTTTTAAATATTGACAGAGCCCAGATAGTTTTTAAAATTTATATATTATGAATGATCAAGTTAAAGTAAAAATTGCCCCTAACTCTAAAGAATCTGAGATGATGGTTTTAGGGTGTATGCTAACTAGTATTAATGCACTAAATATTGCAGCCGATGCTCTTGACGATTCCGACTTTTACTATACTGAGCATAAAATTATCTTTGATATTTTAAAAACTTCTTATAAAAGTGACAAACCCGCCGACGTTCATCTTGTTGGAGAAGAGTTAAAACGACAAGATAAACTAAAAGCTATTGGTGGAGTCGCTTACTTAGCTACATTAGCCCAATACGCTGGCACCTCCGCCTACATTGAAGAATACGCTCAAATTGTTCGAAATAAATCAATTTTAAGAAGAATGATTGGAGCATCCCATATAATTGAAAAAAAAGCGTTAGAAGAACCAAACGATGTTTTAGGCACATTAGATGATGCGCAGCAACTTTTTTTTCAAATAAGTCAAAATGCCAATCCATCCAGTGGAAAATTGATTAGCCAAATTTTTTCGGGTGTAAAGTCGGAAAAGCAAATTCCATTTTTAAAAGAATTACAAGAACGGCAAGAAAGATACATAGAAAAAGGGCCAGAAGATTCAGGGATTACAGGAATATCGTCCCATTTTACTGATATGGATAAAATGTTGAATGGCTTAAATAATTCAAATTTAATGATTTTAGCCGCGCGTCCTGCCATGGGAAAGACTGCTTTTGCCATAAATATCGCTGAAAATGTGTGTTTTAAACAAAAAATCCCAGTGGGAATTTTCTCTTTAGAAATGAGTGCAGAACAATTGGTGCATAGAATTGTTTGTTCGCAAGCCGAAGTACAATCAGATAAAATTAAAACCGGTTCATTAAATGGGGATGAGTTTCAAAGAGTTGTAGAAGCTGTTAATCGTATGCAAAATTATGTGATGATTATTGACGATCAGCCTGGCCTGAAAATTACTGATCTTCGCGCAAGAGCAAGACGCATGAAAGAAACTTATGGAATAGGTTTTCTTGTAGTTGATTATCTTCAATTAATTTCTGGGGCCGGTTCTTCTAAAGCGCAAGAAAATAGACAAAATGAGATTTCTGAGATTTCCAGGATGCTTAAAAATTTAGCAAGAGAATTAAATATTCCGATCCTTTGTTTATCTCAGCTATCTAGAAAAGTGGAAGAAAGACAAGGTCATAGACCAATGATGAGCGATTTGCGTGAGAGTGGATCTATTGAGCAGGATAGTGATATTGTGATGTTTTTACTGCGAAGAGAATATTATGATCCCAATGATAAACCAGGCATGGCAGAGTTAATCGTTGCAAAAAACCGTCACGGAAGCGTTGGAAGTGTGCATTTAACATTCCGAAAAGAAATAGCTCAATTTGCAAATTATGCGCCCATGAAATATGGACAACAAGCAGATGAGATGGAATACTCTATGCAATAATACTTTATGCTAATCTAAAATTTAATCGCTCTTTACATTTTTTCTTTAAATCTTATATGATATCATCTTCATTTTATTTATCATTACCAATACCTTAAATTGGAGAACTATGTCTTCAGTAAAGAAAAAAAGAAAATATAAAATTTCTAAGCACAAACGTAAAAAGCGCAGCAGACGTGACCGTCACAAAACAAAGTAACCCTTAAGGTTCTATCCTCTTTTATGTGGAAATATCCTGTACATTATGATGTTATAGTTATGGGTGGTGGCCATGCAGGTTGTGAAGCCTGTCTGGCCTCAGCTCGCATGGGTGCTCGCACCCTATTGTTAACTATGAATTTAGATACAATTGCCAAAATGAGTTGTAATCCCGCGATTGGGGGTATTGCAAAAGGGCATATGGTACGAGAGATCGATGCTTTAGGTGGCGAAATGGCTAAAGTTATCGATGTAACAGGTATCCATTATAAAATGTTGAATCGAACCAAGGGGCCAGCTGTTTTTGCTCCAAGAGCTCAAGCTGATAAACTTCTTTATGCGAATGAAATGAAGTTTCGCTTGGAAAAGACAGACAATTTAGAAATCAAACAAGGCACTATTGAAGATCTAATCGTAGAAAATGACAAAATAGTTGGTGTTACAACCAAAGAAGGGATCATTTACTATACCAAAACATTAGTCTTATCATCTGGTACATTTATGCGCGGGCTTCTTCACATTGGAGAAACAAACTACTCTGGTGGACGAGCAGGTGACCAACCATCCATTGGATTATCCGCAAGCCTTGAAAAATTTGGTTTTGAACTTGGCCGTTTAAAAACTGGAACTCCACCGAGGGTTAACAAACGATCTATTAACTATGCAGTTACAGAAGAGCAACCAGGCGAAGATGATGTAAAATTTTCTTTTGAAAAGCAAAAGAATAATCCTTTACCTCAAGTCTCTTGCCATATCACATACACAACAGATACAACAAAAAAAATTATTAATGCCAATCTACATCGTTCACCGATGTACTCAGGAAAGATAACAGGTGTTGGACCTCGTTATTGTCCATCAATTGAAGATAAAGTTGTGCGTTTTGCAGATAAAGAAAGGCATCAAATTTTTCTTGAACCAGAAGGCATTACTACACAAGAAGTATATGTAAATGGGATTTCTTCCTCTTTACCATTTGATGTGCAATTAGATGTCATACATAGTGTCATTGGTCTGGAACAGGCAGAAATCATGCGTCCAGCTTATGCCATAGAATATGATTATGTTGTAAGTGGCCAGGTCAGTCATTCACTTGAATCAAAAAAAATCGAAGGGTTATTTTTTGCAGGTCAAATAAATGGCACTTCTGGTTATGAAGAAGCTGCTGCACAAGGGATGATTGCAGGCATTAACGCTGCCAATAAAGTCAAAGGAAGTCCTGAGTTTATACTTGGAAGATCTGAGGCTTATATAGGGGTAATGATTGATGATTTAGTCACCAATGGTACCGGCGGGGAGCCTTATCGTATGTTTACTAGTCGAGCAGAGTATCGTTTGCTTTTAAGACAAGATAATGCCGATATGCGTTTAACGGAACATGGATATAAATTAGGTTTAATTTCAAGCCAAAGATACCAAGATTTTTGTCAGAAAAAAGATAGTATCGAATCCGAAATCCAAAGATTAAAGAAAGTATTTGTACAAATAGATGGTAAAGGCTTTAATTTATCTCAACTTTTATGTCGTCCTGAAAATACTTATGAGTCTTTATTAAAAGCTTATCCCGATTTATTAAAAGATTGTGGAGAAGAAGCCAATTTTCAGATTGAACTAAATGCAAAATACGAAGGGTATTTAAAACGACAAGAAATTGATATTAAAAAATTATCTTATAGCGAAAATATCAAAATTCCTTTGTCTTTTGATTATAAATCAGTTGTAGGACTTAGGGCGGAAGCTTTGCAAAAGCTTTTAAAATTTCAACCTCAGAATTTGGGACAAGCCTCCCGTATTTCGGGTGTATCTCCAGCCGATATTTCCATTTTAAGAATAGCTTTGGCAAAACAATTAGCATCATCTGCCGCTCTATAGTTTTTGGTATTTGAAGCCAACATTCATCCAAATTATAAATAACACATTTTAAATCTAAATGTTAGGTTTTTAACCCAAATCTTACTTTTACTAAATTTTTAAAGTCTTTCTAAAAAGTCATTCTAAAAGAAATCCTATAGCAAAATTCTTCATTTATATTTCTTTTTTGCAAGGAGGGTTATTTATTATTTCATTTATATTTTTATTAATAGTTGCTTTAGTCTAGTAAAAAAATAAGTTATTTTTATACTGTGAAATTAATTAGTACAAATGAAAGGAGAAGCTAATGTGTTTTTCTTCTACCGCTAGTTTTACAGCTGCAGCTATTGTTGGATTAGTTGGCATTGCTACAATAAAAAAAAACAATAAAAAACACATGGCATTATTTTCAAGCATTCCTATTTTATTTGCCATTCAACAACTAATTGAAGGTTTGCAATGGGAAGCAATAGGAGATCCTAATAAAGAAAATTTGCAAAATTTCCTTAAATATAGCTATTTATTTTTTGCTTTTGTCATTTGGCCAATTGTTATTCCTGTATCTGTTTTTTTAATGGAAGAAGTGGCTTTTCGTAAGAAAATTTTAGCCTGGTTTATAGCGATTGGGATTTTATTGAGTTTTTACTATGTGACCCTGTCTTTGTTAGTACCTGTCGTTTTATCCGTTCAAGATTACAGTTTACAATATATGGCTAATATTGAATCTTACAAATGGATTTATTGCTCAGTAATTATATTACCACTATTTATAAGTAGTGTTAGAAATATAAAATTATTAGCTTGCTTAGCTTTAGCCTCTTTAATAGTTGCCTATCTAGTCTTTACTAATACCTTTGTTTCGGTCTGGTGTTTTTTTGCAGCTATTATAACTATCTGTGTTTATAAAATTATAAAAGATAACCAATATTAAGAGGCTAAATAGTTAAATTTAACTTTTTTGTTCTACTGTTTTTGAAGCATTTGTAGATTCATCCTTTGGTTGATCTTTTTTATTTTGATCATCTAGATAATCATCATACCAATAATAATTATTTTCAGGGTGAGCCTTATTATATTCACGAATTTTTTCACATTTTGTACATGTTTGTGCGTGAGCTAAAATTGAACAACTAATACTTAACAAGGATAAGATAAATATTTTTTTCATAAAAAATCTCCTTTAACAATAACTTAATAATAAATTAAAAGACTTTTTGTATAGTAAGCAATAATGTTTTTTCTTGTTTTTTTTATAATTCACTTTAATAATTTATAGAAATAGTTAAAAGAGGGTGCTATGGGGTCGGTATCAAGTGACAGTTTAAAGAATAGTTTTGATAGTGATGCATTGGACTCATCTAGTGAAAAAGGGCCAAGTTATGCTACGACACCCTCAATCGCTATTATATCAAGATTAAATATCAGTAATCTTTTAGAAGATTATCCACGCAAAATTATTAAATCTTCAAGAATAAAACCAATTAGTAAAACGAGAGAAGAATTAATCTTCCCTTTTAGCGTTACTTGTGAAGAATCATTTATTTCTTTGGGTCAAGGATCTTTTACAAAAACCGAAGAGGCTATTCCATCTATAGAAAAATTACCCACGATACCAGAGGATAAAATTCCAACTATTGTTTTTTCTAAGGATAGTCTTGCAGATGACATAGCAGTATTAAATTATTCTGTTTCAAGGAATAGCATTGACAAATTCAATTCAAATTTGAGTCTTCGCAAAACTTCTCTTGATTCATCCGCTAGTAGCAGATCGTCGCGCGATTCTTCTTCCTCTTTTTACAATCGGAATGGGTTATCGGCAGCTGAAGATAAAGTTCCCACTTTAATGTTTTCTTTTGAAGATGATTTAACTATCGACAATAACCTTTCTCCCAGGGTTTTTTCTAAAAAAAGTAAAAATAGACCTAATTTAGAGTCAGGTTTAAGTCCACTTCATTGTTCAACAAAACCATTGGGGCAAATGTCCCAACCAAATGATTTTTACGATACAAGTAAAAAAAATGAATTTTTAAAAAAAAAATCTCGTAAGCATAATCGTTTGCGCTCAATTGAAGCTACCCATTTAGAGATAACTAGTGAAATAATTATTACAATTACAAGGCAACAGTTTTTACAAAACTATCAAAAAACTTTCTTACAAACGGTAGATTCATGGTGTAGTGGTGAATTTTTAATGAAAACAAAACGATTGCCATTCAAAATCATTCGAATTTCCAACCATCAATTCATTGCTAAATTTGAAAAAAGAAAAGAATGCATTGGTTCCTTTGTTACCAATCGAAATGCCTTATTATATAATTCTATTACGAAGGTGTTCACGAATGTTTTTTATACGAGTAGTTGTAAAGAAAAGGAAAAAGATTATTTAATTGAGGACAGAACGCCGCTTTTAATCAGCCAAAAAAAAATAATTACATACCTTAAAGATAATCCAAATATTCTGCCTTGTTACTATTGTGAATTTAATGACTCAAAACTCATTACAATCTCAGAAGAATTTGACACAGATCTGTATTTATTTTATAAAAAGTATCCATTTTTTGATTTTAAGAATGTTTTAGAAAAAATCTTTGAGCAAATAAAAATACTTCACGATGCAAATATTATTCACAATGATATTAAACCTGAAAATATTGTAGTAAAAATAAAAGATGATAAAATTACAGACCTTAAGGTAATTGATTTCAATTTATCTGAATTTTCTTTTCAATTTGATGAAAGAAGGCATAAAGCTTGTACTCCTGAATACGCCTCTCCTGAAAAATGTTTTGACAGGCCTACAACCAAAAAAAATGATATCTGGACCTTAGGTGCTATGGTCTACGAATTACTCCATCCTAAACATCAAATGTTATTATCTAAAAAAGATGTTGAGACTATCAAACTCTATTATCCTAGTTTAGATAAAAAACAAGAATCTATGTTTTACTTTGATCGTAAAATCGATAATTTACCAGTTGAAGAAAGTTATAAAAGTCTTTTAAAAAAAATGTTAGCTTTTCATGCGGAAAATAGATACAACATTGATCAATGTTTAAAAGCTTTAAGGGAGATAAACAATAAAGGTTAATTTTTTTCTTAGGCAATAGATATAGAATAAAAATTTATTTTATAGTCGAATAGTACTTGAAACAGTTTTTTGCCATTTGCCAATTTTCTTTGGTATATATGACAAAAATATCTTTTTTTGATTTTGTAGAACAGATGCTCATATCTTGCTCTACCTGTTTATTTTTTTTCTCATCGATTATACAATCAATGACTTTTAGGCGATTGCAAACATCAAATCGAAGTTTGGCCATATTTTCTCCAATTCCACCAGTAAAAATTAATGTGTCCATTCCGCCTAATGAAAAAAAAAGTTTGCCTAAGGTTTCAACCAATATTTCCAAAAATAGGTCATAAGCTAATTGAGCTTTATCATTACCTTTTACAATTTGATCTTCTATTGTTCTCATATCACTCGATTTTCCATAAATCCCTTTAAGACCCGATTGGGTAAAAAGCATTTTTTCAATGTCTTGCATTGTTTTCTTTTTCATCAAATAAGTGACAGCACTTGTATCTATCGTCCCAGATCTTGTCCCCATCATTAAGCCATCAAGAGGAGTAAAGCCCATGGTTGTATTCAATGAGGAGTAACCTTGAATAGATGCAGCAGAACAACCGCTTCCTAAATGACAGCAAATAATTTTTTGATTGGTTTTTTTAGTTAATTCATAATAACGGTTGATACAATATTCAAAGCTAATACCGTGAAAACCATATTTCCGAATTCCTTTTTTTAGCCAATTTAACGGAATGGGATAAGTATAGATTTGTTTTGGCAAATCTCTATGGAAGGCAGTATCAAAACAAGCATATTGGCTTGTATTTGAAAAGGCTTTTTGAAAGGCTAAAATCCCTTTTACATTTAGAGGATTATGTAAAGGGGCTAAGTCATTTAAAGATTGGATTTTTTTAATAGTTTTTTTATCGAGGAGGGTAGGTTCGAAAAAATATTTTCCACCATGTACGACCCTATGGCAAATAAATTTGATGGGTAAATCTTTTAATTCATTATGTATTTGGTAACTTACTGAGTTAATATCATTTTTTTTATTCCATTCAATTTTTTTTTCCCAAAGGGGATCTGGTAGTACGCTATTCTTAACAATAGAAAACAAAGCACATTTACAAGTGCTTGATCCCATATTTACGGTTAAAATCATTTTATCCACTTATAAGATAATTATAGTTTCCATACCCAAGAAGTTATTTCTTCTGGGTCATCACCATAAGTTTCAATATAACGACGGTGATCACGCAATTTATATAGCAAAGTTGAGATTTTTTCTTGTGCGTCTATGGCAATGGTTGGATTAAAAGGTAAAGCAGCTTTAATCGCTTGTAAAGCTAAATGAAAGCGACTGGTTTTATTTCGTATCATCATATCGAATGGGGTTGTCGTGGTACCTTCTTCTTGATACCCGTTTATGATAAATCGAGTTGAATCCCCACGATGATATAATAATTGCTGAATGGCGGTTGGGTAACCGTGAAAATTAAAAATAACAGGTCGATTAGAGGTAAAAAGACCTTCAAAGGTAACTTGATCCATTCCATGAGGATGTTTTGAGTCACTTTCTAGAGTAAGTAAATCGGTTATATTAATCACTCTTAAGTTTAGAGTGGGTAAATGCTCTCTTAACATCTGTACAGCTGCTAACACCTCAATCGTTACGTCATCTCCGATACCCACCATAACGACATCGGGAAAAAGACCTTGATTGGTACTGGCCCACTTCCATACTGAAGCGCCAGCGCGGCAATGCGCAACAGCTTCTTCCATAGTTAGCCATTGAGGCATGGGATTTTTGCCAGTTATGACTAAATTTACGTAGTTTAAACTGCGAAAACAATGATCCATGGTACTGATTAAACAATTTGCATCGGGAGGAAAATAAATACGAACTGTTTCCCCTTTTTTATTCAGTAATGAATTAATAAGGCCTGGATTTTGATGAGAAAAGCCATTATGTTCTTGTCGCCATAAAGTAGAAGAAGCTAAGTAATTTAAAGAAGCTACTGGTTTTCTCCAAGGAATTTCTTTTGCCGTTTTACTATATTTAGCAAATTGATCGATCATAGTAGTAACAATTCCAAAGAAAGCTTCATAGGAGGGAAATAGACCATATCTTCCCGTTAAAACATATCCTTGCATCCACCCTTGGCAATTATGTTCGCTTAAGACTTCCAAAACTCTTCCATCATTTGAACCTATATTTTGATCGTGTTTTTGCAAAGGCCATTGATAATTTCTATGGGTAACGTCTAACACTTTTAATTGATTTGATTCCAATTCATCAGGTGAAAAAATACGGAATTGTTGTTTATTTTCAACTATCAATTTACTTATATATTTAGAAAGGGCATGCATGTCGCTAATTTTTTGAACACCTCTTTTTTCTTTATCAACCTTAATTTCATATTCAAAAATATTGGGTGTAACTAAAGATGTTCTAATTAAGCCGCCATTGGCATGGGGATTCATTCCCATACGATGCAAACCTTTTGGACAGCAATGAAAGAGTTCGGGATTCGGGTGACCCTCTTGATCAAATAATTGTTCAGGGTGATAAGAAAGTAGCCAGTTTTCAATAATTTTTAAATGTTCTTTATTGGTTTTTACATCTTTAGCGGGCACTTGGTGAGAAAAATTTGAGCCTTCAATGTCAACACCATCAATAACTTTTGGACCACTCATCCCTTTAGGTGTTTTTAGGATAATAACTGGCCATTTTGGTTTTTGAATGCGATCACCACTGCGAGCGCTTTTTTGGATGTGATGGATAATGCTTAAAGCTTTATCCATGGCAAGATATAGTTTGACATCTACTTCTGGTAATTCAACAATGAGGGGTTGGTAGCCATAACCTGTAAATAAATCAGTTAGTTCTTCGTTGCTCATCGTACCATAAATAGTTGGACTTGCTATTTTATAACCATTTAGATGAATTATCGGCAAAACTGCTCCAGACTCGACTGGATCAATAAATTTATAGCTATGCCAAGCCGTGGCAGTTGGACCTGTTTCAGCTTCTCCGTCTCCGACTATGCAAGCTACAATTAAATTTGGATTATCCATAATGGCACCAAACGAGGTTGCTAGAGCATATCCAAGCTCTCCTCCTTCATGGATCGTGCCAGGAATACCTGGATAAAGATGGCTTGGAAAGCCACCTGGCCAAGAAAATGCTCTTATTAATTTTTTTAATCCCTGGGTGTCAAAGGTAAATTGAGGGTAGTATTCTTGCAAAGTACCTTCTAAATAGATATTGGCTATATTAGCTGCAGCGCCATGTCCCGGACCTGTAACTAAAAACATATCCAGATTATATTGGCAAATAAGTCGATTTAAATGGGCATATATCATATTAATACCAGGACATGTACCCCAATGACCTAGTAAACGAGGTTTAATGTCTTTTGGCTCTAAGGGTCTTTGAAGAAGTACATTATCTTGCAAGTAGACTTGGGCAGCTGCTAAATAATTAGTAGCTCGTTGATAAAGCTGCAATTGTTCTACAGTAATAGACATTAGAACCCCATGAGTTATTTTTTTAAAGAAAACATGGGGGTACCATTTGAGTCAAAATATTTTAATGACTTTTTTGCCAGTAGTTACAAAAATTTGGTCGTTTTTCTTTTTTTTCATATCGTAACCTCCGACAAAGGAACTAAATGCGGGTAGTATCCCTTGTAATTCAGATAAATAAAAACAAGGCAATCTTAACTTATCGCCTTTACCTGAAAACGAAAAGGTAGGATGAAGGTGACCTGACCAGGTAAAAAAAACAGAATGGATATTTGGAATATGGCAAAATCTAAAAGGGGGAATAATCAGTTCTTGGTAGTGGCATTGTAAATTCCAATTATCTGGAAGTTTTTTAATTAAAGCTCTATCGTGATTGCCAAAAACCAAATGAATGGAAGAATTGACACTTTCTAGCCACTCACTAATGTAACTAATTAAAGGTGGTGTTAAACCCTCTTTAGAATGAATTAAATCTCCCACAACTATGCAGGCTTGAGGTTGATAACAGTTGATTAAAGAAGATAAATTTTTTAAATCGTCTTCCATGGAACCTTCAGGCACAGGAATTCCATAATGATGAAAAGTGGCCGCTTTTCCTATGTGGATATCAGCTACGATTAATATTTTTTGTTCATGCCAAAAAATTCCTTTTTCAGGCAATAAATCAAGAGTTTGCTTTTCAATGGTGATTTCCATTATTTATCCCAGCTAGTTTTTATCCTTTCAATCCTCTCGATTAAGCTTTCGGTACTTAAACGGCCACTTATTCTTTCGATAAAAAGAGGTAGGGCAAGAGGGGTTAAACGGTTAGGATATTTAATGATTATACTGCTTTTTGATAATCGATCCATGGTTTGTTTCAATCGTTCCCACTCAAAGGATTTATCCAAAATTTCTTTGTAAGCTTGTTGTAAAAGTAAATTTTCAGGATCATATTTTTTAAATACTTCGAATAGTAAAGTCGTGCTCATTTGCAACTGGCGTGCTATTTTTCTTGCATTTGGGTAGCCACTAAAAACAAGACCTGCAATACGACAAATATCTCTAAAAGGTGCCTTTGCCATTTCATTCATATTCACACACACTTCAATTTCTTGTTGTAAGTTAGAAATTGAAAAAAAATCCTGCAAAAAGTCTTCAGAAATATCAATCTCTTTTGTAGAAAGGATTTCTATACCGTAATCATTTACAGATATAGAGCAAGTTCCTTTATTTTTTCGAATGAGTCGATAAGTTAATAAAGCGGCAAGTCCTTCATGGACAAGTTTGCCTTCAAAAGGATATAGATATATGTGCCATCCTTCCCGAGTTTTTATTTTTTCAACTAAAAGTTCATTCTCAAGAGGCAAATGGGATAAATGTTGTTGAATTTGACATAACTGTAGAAGATAGTCTGTTTCTTCAAAGTTTTCTGTTTGCAAAATATCAGGATCAATGGCTAAACGGGTAAATTTTCCAAGGGGTGCCGAAAATGGCATACGGCTTCCTTGCCAGTTTGGGATCACTGCTTCCTTATTTTTGGCAAGTCTTACATAGGCTATGTTATCTTTTACTTGAACAAATTCCAGAAATTTTCCACTGAAGAAAAAAATATCTTCCTTTTCTAGCTTTCCAATAAAGGCTTCTTCCACTTGTCCAATACCGCCACCTTTCAAAAATCTAACTTGCATAGTCATATTAGAAGAGATAGTACCGATGTTAAAACGATGACGCATGGCGACGGTGCGATCTTTAACAATATATTTTCCATCTTCTAAAACGATTTTTTTAAATTCAGAGTAAGCACCTAATGCTTTTCCACCTTTAGTTAAAAAATCTACACACCAGGTAAATTCTTCGAAGCTTAAATCTTTAAAAGAATAGGCTGTTTTGATTATTTCAAAAAGTTCTTTTGCTTCAAAGCCACTTCCAATAGCACAGGTCATAATGTGTTGTAGTAGCACATCAAAAGGCTTTATATAAATAGTTCTAATTTCAATTTGTTTGTTTTGTACAGCAAGTTTTAAACCAGACATTTCTGCTAAATCTAGGGCGTGAGTCGGTATTAATCCAATTTCGCTCGATGTTAAAGGACGATGAGAAGCGCGCCCTGCGCGTTGAATAAGCCTTGCTATACTTTTAGGTGAACCGATTTGAAATACTTTTTCGACATAGGGAAAATCGACTCCCAAATCAAGTGAGGAGGTGCAAAAAACAAATTTATATTTGCCATTTTTTATTCCCTCTTCAGTTTCCCTTCTTTGGTTAAAATCAATTGATCCATGATGTATTTGTGTAATAGATTCCCACTCAGGTTTTTTTTCAATCAACGCTCGAAACCATTTTTCTGCTTGCGTTCTTGTATTAGTAAAGATTAATGAAGCTTTAGAAGGGTCTAAGGCATTGATTAAGCAAGGCAAAAGTCTAAGTCCAATTTGACCAGCCCAAGGCATATTGTCAAAGCTTTCAGGTAGATAAGTTTTTATAATAACTTGTCTTATGATGGGAGCTGTAATTATAATAGGATCTTGATCAACCCCTAAACAGCTTTTTGCGGCTTCTAATTGATTCCCTATGGTGGCCGATACGGCCCATGTTTGCAAATTTGGACTTAATTTTCTTAAAGAAGCTAAAGCTAGCTGTAATAAACATCCTCTTTTATTGCCTAAAAGCTCATGCCATTCGTCAATAATAATGCTTTTAATATTTTGAAGTTTTTTGACAGTTTCTTTGTTACTCAAAAGAATGCTTAAGCTTTCGGGAGTTGTGACTAAAATGTGCGGTAAAGATTTATTTTGTTTAACTTTTAAAGAAGAAGGGGTATCTCCCGTTCTTGACTCAACTCTAAATGGTAAATTTAAGTCTTTAATCGGCTTTTTTAAAGCTTCTTCTATATCATAAATGAGTGACCTTAAAGGTGTTATGTAGATAATTTGTAGATGATTAGAAGGATCTTTATGTAAAGCTGCAAGGGGGCCTAAAAAAGCTGCATAGGTTTTACCAGAACCTGTCGGGACAGTAATAAGACCATTTTTGCCTTCTAAAAAACTTTGCCAACTTTCTAATTGAAACTCAAAAGGAGTCCAACCTTGTTTTTGAAACCAATCGATGAATGGATTCAATTCTGTCTTTAGTTTTAAGGTCATTGAAGTGCTTTTTTTATAGTTTCTAATTGATCTGCTTCTTTTGCTACTTTATCTTTTCTCCAACGCAATATGCGGGGAAAGCGTAAAGCAACTCCAGATTTATGTCGATTTGAAGCTTGAATCCCTTCAAAAGCAATTTCAAAAACATGAAATATTTCTAATTGTCGCACCGGCCCAAATTTTTCTACAGTATGTCGTCTAATCCAATTATCTAACTCTTTGATTTCATCTTGTGAAAGACCAGAATACGCTTTTGCAATAGGCACGATTTCTTCACCATTCCAAGCTCCAAATGTATAGTCTGTGTACAAACTAGCTCGCCTTCCACTACCAGGTTGTGCATACATTAAAACTAAATCTAACGTCATAGGGGCTATTTTTACTTTCCACCAATTACCTCTTTGTCTGCCAGCTCCATAAGGAGATGACTTGCGTTTGAGCATGATCCCTTCAGTTTTAAGTTCTCTAGCGTTATCTTTTAGCAAAACTAATTCGTTCCAGCTATTAACATTAATAAGAGGTGAAATTTTTATCAGAGGGTGATTCAGTTTGTCAATAAGGCCTTCTAAAAATTCTCTTCTTTCAATTAGGGGTAATTCCCTTAAATCTTCTCCATTATATTCTAGTAAATCATAGGCCATTAATATGACGGGATTTTGTTCAATGATTTGGGACGTAGTTTTTTTTCTACCGAGCCTTTTTTGTAATACTCCAAAAGGTAAGGGGGCGTTATCTAAAAAAGGGAGAATTTCCCCATCAATCACAACATTTTCTTGGATATCACGCATAGCATCGATAATTTCAGGGAATTGAGAGGAAATCATATCAATACCGCGAGACCATATAACTGTCTTATTGTTGCGATGGATTGTTTGAGATCGTATGCCATCCCATTTCCATTCTGCCAGCCATTGATTTGTTGTGCCAAGTTCATCTAGATTTAGTTCTAAAGGGCTAGCTAAATAAAAAGGATAAGGGGTAAAGTTATTGCTCCTATCGATAGAAGATGAGTCTTTGAGATGTTCAAAAAAAGCATGGCTTGGGACCCAATCACCCATCAATTTTTGGTTTAAGGCAATTCTCGATGTTTGAAACGCTGCTTGCAATGCTCTTAATGTCATTAAAAAAGAAACGCCGACACGAAAGCCTCCAGTTAATATTTTATTGATGAGGAATTTCTCTGTAGAGTCTAATTCTTGCCACCATGAAATCACACTCATCCTTTGCCGTTCTATATCCCATTCTTTTAAAGGGAGGATGCGCGTTTCCATCCACTCATTTAAAGACAAACTTACTGTTTCTTCCCTGGTTTTAGGTACAAGTAAAGCAATTGTTTCGGCTGTGTCTCCCACATTTGCATAACACTCATCATATAACCAATCAGGACAATTAGCCGCTTCCTTACACCAAAGTTTTAAAAATTTAGTACTTATCAAACGTTTTAAACGCTTTCCACTTAAGAAAAATAAGGCCCAGGCTGCATCTTCGGAAGGAGTAGAAGAAAAATATTCCTTCATCACTTGTATTTTCTCAAGAGTTGATGAAGTTTGATCTAAATGACGAAACAGCTCTGTAAATTTTTTCATTCCTCATCCTCATTTATTTCGCCCAAAGTCATCCCTAAAGGTTCGGAATCTAATTGCAAATTTTCTTGGATATATCTAGAAGCAATATCAACAAATCCATGGGTTGTCAAAATGTTAGTGGCTTTTGTTTCTTTGATAGTTTGCAATAAATCTTTCCAATCTACGTGATCTGATAACACAAAACCGCGATCGTAATTTGCCCATCGTTTTGCACCTCGGACAGCCATCCAGCCAGAAGTGGCTGCTGTTCGATAGGGGTAAAATTTTTTAATCCAAGGAGTGTTATTGGCAGAAGGGGGGGCTAAAATTAGCTTACCTGCAAACGATCCTTTTTTAGGTAATTCGCTAACAGGAGAAGTGGGCGGCATAACAATACCTTTATCGCGATAAATTTGAACAAAAGGCACTATTGCTCCGTGAAGATAAATAGTATCTTTTGTTAATGCCTGTAACATGGCTAAAATTCTTTGTGCCTTACCCAATGCATAGCAAAAAACGACCGATGCGAATCCTCTTAGATTATTTTCTTGCCACCAATTATATAAATCTAAAATAACACTGTTTTCATCTTTCCAATCATAAATAGGTAAAGCAAATGTAGTTTCAGTAATTAAAGTATTACAAGGGACTATTTCAAAAGGTGCGCAAGAAGGATCATTTTGCCTTTTATAATCACCGGTAACGACCCAAACATCAGATCCCACTTCAACTCTTATTTGAGAGGATCCCATAATATGACCTGCTGAATGAAACGAAACCCACGCCTTGCCGATTTTAATTTTTTCATTATAAGGTATAACTTCTAGTGCAGAATTTTTCCCGATTCGTTGGTGTAAAATTTCTTTTGAATCAATGGCAGATAGATATTGAGTAGAACCGTAACGAGCATGATCAGCATGTCCGTGAGTGATTAGATTAAGAGGAACACCTGATTTGGCATCTATGTAAAAGTTACCTGAAGGACAATAAAGCCCATAATTCGTAACTTTCAAGATATCCTTATATTTTTTTTTCATATAAAATAGAGAATCTAGTTTTTTACTATTAAGATTAAATGTCAAAACGTATTGGTATTATAGGCGGCGGCGCAGCAGGTTTTTTTGGTGCATTAGCAGTAGCAGAGGCTAACCCTCAATATGAAGTTATCATCTTTGAAAAAGCAAAACAAGTGTTATCTAAGGTAAGAATTTCGGGAGGTGGTCGGTGTAATGTAACGCATGCTTGTTTTACTCCAAGTGAGCTAATCCGTTTTTACCCAAGAGGCCATAAAGAATTGCTCGGTCCTTTTCACCGTTTTCAACCAAAAGATACAATTAATTGGTTTGAAAAAAGAGGTGTCCTTTTGAAAACAGAAGAGGATGGACGTATGTTTCCTATTTCTGATAACTCTGAAACGATTATTCAATGTTTTTTATCCGAAATGAAGCGCTTAAAAGTGAAATTAGAAGTTGAGTCTTCTATCGAAAAAATCGAAAATCAGGCAGAGGGTTTTCTTTTAAAAAGACGCAATAAAGCTGATATTTTTTGTGATAAATTATTATTAGCAACGGGAAGTTCAAATAAACTTTGGGAAATTGTGCAAGAAATGGGCCATACCATTGAGCCACCAGTTCCTTCGTTATTTACGTTTCATATAGATAACTTTTCTCTTATTGATTTAGCCGGCTTAAGTGTGAATGGAGTAAAAGCTTCCTTAGAGAATAGTGCCTTAACTCAAATGGGGCCCATCTTAATTACACATTGGGGCTTTAGTGGTCCAGCTATATTAAAGTTGTCTGCGTGGGGAGCGCGGTTTTTACATGATTGTCAATACAAGGCAAAACTTAAAATCAATTGGCTTCCTCAACAAAAACATCATGAAATTAAAGAGTTGTTACAAGAGGGAAAAAAGGTTTTTAACGCAAAATTAATAGGGAATGAAAATCCTTTTAATCTTCCTAAAAATATCTGGAAAAAATTCACAATAGATTGTGTACCATCCGAAAAAAAATGGATTGCTTTATCCAATGCAGAAATTGAGAAAATCTGTCAAAAACTGCAAAACGATACCTATGTTATCAATGGAAAAAGCACTAATAAAGATGAATTTGTAACTTGCGGAGGAATCAAGTTAGAAGAAGTCAATTTTAAAACAATGGAAAGCAACTTAATTCCCCATCTTTATTTTGCAGGAGAAGTGTTAAATATAGACGGGGTAACAGGTGGATTTAATTTCCAAAACGCTTGGACTACCTCTTGGATTGCAGCACAAGCTATGGCAAAGTGAATTGAGTCGTATTTAGGTACACTCTTCATCCATTTCGAGTTTATATTTTTTTACTTTTCCTTCTGAGTCTTGATTAATGACTTTCAAAAAATTATAAAAGTACTCTTCTGAATTATCGTTAGAAAACATCATGGTAATGAAAGATTGCTTGAAATTATTAAACCATTGTTCATTATAAATTTTACGCGCACATTTAGCTGTTGCATTAAGATCATCATTCATTTCTTTGCCCGATTCAAAAGCGCGAGCCACATTAAATATAGCTTTGTTAATTTCAATGCTTAAGTGTCTATCAAAATCATCTTTTTCATTAGAAAATAAAAGTCCATCGTCGTGTGCAGCGCTAATTAGTAGATCAGGCTTTATATTCCAGCCGTATTCAACTTTTATGTATAAAAGCCCTATTAAGACCCTTAGCCAATAAAATGAGATAGCATCAAGACAGCTTAATTCATCTTCTGTAAATACAAACACGTTTTTTTTAGTTTCTCTGTAATTATTTATTTCATTTTTTTCGAGTAACTGTTTTAACTTATTCTGCATTTTTTGTAACAGTTGCTTTTTATTATCATAAGTTTTTGAAATCGTATCGAATTCTTTTAAAGCTTGCTGTTCTTCAAGGCTTAATTCCACCTCTTCCTTGTGACTATTTTCTCCATTAGAATTACTTTTGATAGATAGGGCGTTTTTTAAAGAATGGCTTAAAGATTTTGATTTATTTAAAGCGTTAACTAACTCATTCTGGTTTATTTCTTTTAATTCTATTTGCTGTTTTAAAAAGGTTTTAAAGGTAGGAGGAGGAAAAGCCTTTAAAGCGGATTCCATAGTTTTAGTAATTGTCGAAAAATCTTCCCTTCCAGTCCAAATACGCTCTAGTGGCTTTGCCATATTAGGGAAATAAATTGTTATTTTAAGCTCTTTTTTATCAAAATTAATTTTGGTCCCAGGGACATGAGGATTAACTATGCCAAAAAGTGCAATGTATTGTCCGGTCATTACCGGATCATAATTGTATTGATGTGTATTACCGTATAACGCCTGAGTAACTGTGCGTCTAGTTCCATTCCATAATAATCTGGCTTGACCTAAAAAAGTTGAGTTCATAAATATTTTACCAGTTAACAGTTGGAGGCAAGGAACAAAAAATAGCCTCTGGATTACCCCCAGATTGTATTCCAAAACGAGTGCCTCGATCATAAAGCAAATTAAATTCGGCGTAGTGGCCGCGCAATTGCAATTGCTTTAACCTTTCCTCGTTAGTATAAGGAGTTTGTATTCTCCTTTTATAGATGGGCATAATTGCATCTAAAAACGTGTCACCTAAGTTTTTCCAAAGAGCAAAATCTTGTTCCTCATCCCCTGTATTATAATGATCAAAAAAAATACCCCCAATCCCTCGCTCTTTTTTCCGATGGGGAAGATAAAAGTATTCTTTTGCGTTTTTTGAAAAAAGAGGATAAAGATTTACATCAAAAATGTCTAAGGCATTTTTTGCTACATTGTGAAAATGATCGATATCTTCTACATAAGGGTTCTCCAACATGGGCGTTTGATCATATCCACCTCCAAGCCAATATTCAGACTCAGTTTCTATATAGCGTAAATTCATATGAACTGTTGGTGCATGAGGATTTTTCATATGTGTAATTAAACTAATTCCTGTAGCAAAAAAAGGACCCATAGCATCATTTAAAGGATATTTTTCTCCAAATACGCCTGACCAATTGACAGCTGCTTTTTCAAAGGTATCACCTCTTATAAGTGAAATTTCACCACCACCACCTGTTGCATGATCCCATGTCGTTCTTTGAAATTTAAAATTTGGCTCCAATGTTTCGAAAGCGTTTATAATAGCGTCCCTTAAGTTTTTCAAATATGTGATGATTAATTCTTTTTTCGCTTTCATAAATTTATTTCAAAGATATTTTTTTGGTTTGATGTTTGTTACCTTTAGGAAACTGGATGAGAAGAATACCATTTTCAAATGAAGCTTGAGGATCTTTTGATTCATCATAATGACCTGGAATGGTAATTCTTCTTGAATAACTGCTAATGGACTTACAGTAATATTTTCGTTCTTTATCATTATCTTCTTGTGTCTTTTCAGCTTTTATCCAAAGAAGTCCATTTTCAAAAGAAATATCTATATTCTCTTTTTTAAATCCTGCTAAGGGTACTTCTACACAAATGAATTGATCGTCTTCATAAATACTGATATCCGTCATTTCTTGATAAAATTTTTCTTTAAAATCCTCTTCAAATAATTGAGGAAATCGAAAAAAAGGATCAAAAAAAGAACGAGTTAAGGGATTTTTAGCCATCTAATGACTCCATTTATAAAAAATTATTTTATTTTTTAGATAAAAAATTAATAAAAAGATACCTTTTTCTAACCAATTTTATAAAAATATATTTGTGTTGAATAAAGGTCATTACATTTAATAACTTTATACGGTTTCCAATTTGGAATGGCAAAAGTATGAGAGATAACGTAGCTATTTTTTTGTAATTCTTTTTCAAACTTTTCTTTTAGCTTAAGCATAGCTTCTGGATAAAGATAGCAGATGATTAATTGGCTATTATGAAAAGATAGGTTGAAGAAGTTTTGATAATAGATAAAAACGTTTTTTTTTCTTTGGATAAGCTTTATTACATAAGAAACTATAAAAGGGATTAGCGAAAGTTCGATGCCAATAATTCTTAAATTCGTATACTTTTTATGCAAAACCCAAAGTAATCCACCCCAGCCTGAACCTAGTTCATAAATGGGACCAATTTTTAGTTCAGGTAAATGTTTTTCTATTTCTTTTCTAACCTTAAATGAAGTTGGCGTAGGTGTAATCCCAGCTCGCCAGATATCAAATAAAATAATGACAAAGCAAATAAAAAAGAATAAAAATACAATTATAGATATCATAAAAATTTATCAATTAAGCAAAGCTTGTTATGGAAAGAAAAACTACAGAAAAAAACAATGAAGATCTAGAAAAAATTAGAAAAATTATTAACGAATTAATAGAAACTTTCGGAGGGTCTAATAGTGATTTTGACAAGCAATTAGTTTCTCAAATGATAGAGAGCAGTTTAAAACTTTTAAAAGAAAAACATGACACTGGGCAATTGAAATTAATGAATCGCTCCTTGAAGGAGATGAGATACGCCTACAAGTTATTTAATCAGTTTAAAGGCGATCCTTTTATAAGTATTTTCGGTTCTTCCAGAACCCCTCCTGATCATCCCGATTATAAAGCTGCTATGGAATTTGGCAAAATAATGGGTAAAGATGGATGGAAAGTAATTACTGGCGCTGCACATGGAATAATGAAAGCCGGACTTGAAGGGGTAGAAAAGACATCTTCTTTTGGTTTATCGATTAAATTACCTTTAGAGTTAACTACAAACGACATCCTTGAAAATGATCCTAAACTTGTTACTTTTCGTTATTTTTTTACACGAAAATTAATTTTTGTCAGTCAAGCAAAAGCCTTTGCAGCTTTTCCTGGTGGTTATGGAACTTTAGATGAGCTTTTTGAAGTTTTAACCCTGATGCAAACTGGAAAAACTAATATAGCACCAATAGTATTAGTCGAAGGAGAAGGGGAAAGTTATTGGAAGGAATGGCAAAAATATATAGATGCTTTTTTATTAGAGAAAGGATGGATAAGTCCAGAAGATAAAAGTTTATATTATCTAGCAAAAGATCCTGAAGATGCCAAAAATCATGTGGAACAATTTTATAAAAATTATCATTCGAGTCGTTACTTTAAAGATTATCTCGTCATAAGGATAAAAAGAATTATTCCTGACGAAATTGTTCAAGAGATTAATAAACGCTTCAAAACTTTATTAACATCAGGCGTTATTGAGCAAAAGAGTATTACTACTTCTGAAGAAGACCAAGAATTTCCACAATATCCTAGAATTGTTTTTCAACATAATAGGAAATATTATGGTTTATTGAGACAATTAATCGATTTTTTAAATAATTACTGATATTTGATATTGATTTTTGCTATTAAAGAAATTATTAAAAAATATAAATCTAATTTAAGATCAATACAATCATTAACTTTTAAAGAATTCATAAAGAGTAATTGCTGAGAACTAATTTTCTTTAAAAACAAATTAAAATGAGCAGGAATATTATGATTAATGAAAACTAAATATTTTACTAATGTGGTAAAGAATGCTCTTTCTAATTTTTCATCATTTTTTTGGCCTAAAAATTCAACTGAATAGGCAAAACAACTTTCTGTAAGGTCTATAAAATCTCTAAAATCTTTTCTTTCTATTTTGTCTTTATCTATAGAATATTCTAAACATTCCCCAGCAAGATCCAACAGATTAACAGTGATATCGATAAATTTTTGTATGAAAAATTCATTATTTTTATGATGGGACAAATCTATAATTCTTTTGTATTCTTTTAAAAAAGTAGGTAAAAATTTACTAAAGTTGATTTCTTTATTATTTTTTAAAGGGGCTAATAAAGAGATTTTTGTGATATCAAAATGATTATTATAATCTTCTAGAAATTTTTTTATTTTAAAATATAAAATTTCAAACTCTTGATTGGTGTTTATTTTTACCAGCGATTGCAAGCTATTCCATTCAACTATATTTTTTTTGTTTGTTAAAATAGGAGCGTAAATAATGTATGTTAATAAATTAAAAGTATGTTCAAATAGCACTAATTGATTTTTTAGATTTGTATCCTGAGTTAAATTTAGTTTTTTCAAACAATTTACTGAAAAAAAATTAATTATAATTTGAGTTGCAAAAGGTCCAAGCTTGTCTGCTGTACAAAAATTATTTAAAACTGAAATATTATTAATAGGGTGTTCAGCAAATTTCTTTTCAAAAATAATTTTTAAACTAATAAAAAAGACATTTTTTATTTCAGTTAATAGATCTTGAGAGGGTTTTTCTTTTTTAATGATTAAATCTAAATTATGTAAATAACTTAAAACAAAATTACTTAAATTAGTAAAATTAATAAGTGAAAAATTAGATAGTTGTATAAAGGCTTTGATATGAGTAATCGCAAAATGTATATCTTTCTTTAAAAAAATTTGTGTGAATTCTTTTATTATTAATTTATCAATGAAATCAATTAAGGTTGAGATTTTTTTTTGTTCCCATTCTTCTTTCTCTACACAATAATTTATGAAACTTTTTCTATAAAAAAAATAAAATTCAACTTTTTCCTCAAAAGTTATGTCATTATTTGCAGTAACACTTTCAAATATTTGAAAAAAAATTTCATTTAAATGAAGAGGAATAGTTTCGTTAGATTCGAAGAAAAGGGTTAAATAGCGCATTAATTGAGAGGGTTTTTTAAACAGCTTTAGAAGGGGGAGTGCATAGATAAAAAGTTTCTTATTTGTAATTAATTTTTTTGCCAGTTTTTTTCCAAACACCAAGCTGCCTTCATCAAGCTTATTCTGAGAATATAAAATAGCCATGTGTAGGCTGCTTATTCGACCTAAATAATACAAGTAGGTGAGTATATCTTTGAAATAGAATTCCTTAACTATATGGCAGGTGTCCAAGTAGCTTAAGAATAAATTTTCATCAAACTTTAAAACATTTTCCTTTGAAGTAAACGGAGGGTTAATAGATTTATAATGATCTATCATTTCTAAACGCCTATCTAATAACAATTCAATTTGTTCTTGAAATTCAAAGCATTTAGATAGCAAAGCAAAGTAATCGTTGGGTAGATAGATTAAATAATTGCAATATTGTTCTCTTTTTAAAAATGTTTGTAATAATTTATCTTTTTTGGAGACGAGCAATTTAAGTATTACTGATAAAAAAGAAAAGATAGTTTCTATATTTTTTTTATCTGCGAGATCACTGCCATTAAAGACAATTTCTCTAAATTCACTCCACTCGACAAAACGAAATTTATGATTTGAGACACTAGCCTGTTTATAAGTTATTATAGCCTCATGTTCTTCTAATAAATGAAAACTTTGCTCACAAAAAAATTGTAAATTAATACTATTTTTTAATAACGAATAGTTTTGGTCTATTTGAAAAGTTTTATCATTTGCAGTTAACAAATTAGTGATAGTCTCTAAAGCAGTATAAAAATTTATTTGCTTATAAATAATAGAAAAAAAGTCTAGAACTATAAATAAGTCATGTTCAGTTTTTATTTGAATTATGACATTTTTCAATAATGAAGAAAGAATCTCTTTCTTATCTTCTAAAGTTATCCATTGCTTAAATTTTATAATATATCTAGCTTGTTGAAGATAATTTGTTCCATTATTCTTAACAATTTGTGTATTAACATGTTTTTGCAATTGAGATAATTTAATCATTTGATGGTCTATAAAATACTCAATTTTTGAGGAAAACTTTATACTAGCTAAGGATTGTAAAATTTGATTTTGTATAGACTCTGGTAAATAAAGAATTATTTTATTTTTTACTAATAGATTAATTAAGCGATTGATAGGTAAAACTGCTTTTTCGTTGTAAAGAATAGATTTGACCAAACTTTCATAGGCATTAAGTAACCCAGGAGTTAACTCAATAGATTCAAGTAGGTCAAATAAGTGTTCCGTCTGGTCTGAAAATTGAGCAGATAGTAGTAAACGTTTATTATCAATGTTAAAGGGATATTTTGGTAAAACTTCTTTGGCAAAGTTGAAAAATTCAAAATAGTGTTGAGAGCTTGACGTTAAGATTTTTGAAAAATGTTTATTTGCGAATAAAATAAATTTTTTTAACTTATCTTTATTTGTTTTCCGATTTTTATATTCGTTAACAAGAATAGGTAAAAGTGTAGAAGCTATATGTTTTGGAAAATCTAATTTGTTATCCAATAATCTATCTATAAATGCTATTCTATCAAAATTTTCTGTAAAGGGAAGGGAAGTTAAAAAGATAAATAAAGGGTTTTGGCTATCTTCTAATAGTTCATAATTCGATTGCAAAAACGTAATGCATTCTTCAATTAAAGTTTTGCTCAATGCTTTTTGTTTTTTTGTTAATGCAATAATTTGGTCTGTTAAAGACTTTTTTATTGTAGAATCAAGTTTTTTAAAGCTATTGTAAAATTTCAAAGATTTGGGTAAGGGAATTAATTCTAAAGCAGAATGGATAAGAGTATAATCTTCTTCGCTCAAAGACTTTATTGTTTTTAAACTATTATAAGCTTTTGCCAATTCTCTCTTATTGATTTGATAAACAATGTATTTGATATCTTTACTAGGAACAGATTCATAAAAGGCTAAATAGTCAAAAAAACATTTTTCAGGTGAGATTAGATAAATATTTTTAATAAATTTTATAAGTTTATTGTTGCGATTAGTATGACTATAACTATAAAATTTAAAGATTTTAATAAAATTTAAAAGAAAAATAGAGTCATTATTGTTATTTTTACAAAGAATAGCTAAGGAAATCAAATTGTCAATATAATCATAAGAGCGAGTGAGATTGGATATATTGATAAATAAATTCTTTAATAGATCAAAGTTATCCCCTGCGAATTTTGTTTCTATTTGTTGTGCAATATTGTTGTCTAGATGCTTTAAAAAATTACATAAAATCTCGCAGTAAGTTAATTCATCAATGAAATTTTGCGCTTCTACTAATAATTTCAAGAAGTTGTAAGAACAATTTTTAATAGGCTTTTGAAGTATAAAAATGATTTGTTTTTTAAAAATATCGTGATGACAACTTTTTAAAAATCCCGAATGAATAGCAATTTCAAAATATTTTAAGTTCTGCTCATCTAATAAAGTTACAAATTTTAAGAAATAAAGACAGAAATTTTCATGAGAAAAAAATTGAGAATGTTTATCTATAAAATCAAAAAAAGGAACAATGCCTTCGATATTCATTTCTATAAAAAGTTTGAGATAACTTGTAGACTTCTCAACAATTATTTCTAAAGCATGACTAATTAAATCTAGCGATTCGTTTTTTTCTCGATTGAATTCGTCACTTGTAACATGGTTTTCAAACGCTAAAAGAATGTTTATGAAATTTACAAAATCTTCTCGAATAAGTTTAGATAAAGTCGCATTATCAAAGTTTTTACTCGTTTTTTCCGAAAATTTTCTCTTATAAGAATAAAATACTTCTTCTTCTTTGTATTGGGATAAAATTTTTAAAGGGTAATAATCTTTATCTTTAAATATAGCTTGAGGGAGCTTTGTACAGATTTCATTCTTTAAAGATAATGGATCAGTTAAAAAAAAAGACTTTAAACTTATAAATAAATAATTATGCCATAGTATAGTTAGTTCGTGGGAATTTTTTGAAGTGACATAGTAAAACATTTGATGTAGTTGCCAATAATCAATTGGAAATAATACAAACTGCGTCAAAGGATTTTCAGGAAATAAATTTAAGGAATAGCAGACTTTATCTAATTCAATTTTGTCTGTAACAGATTGTAAAATAGGTAAAAGAGAATAAGCGCTAAATAAATTTTGAAAAATTCCTCTATTCTCATTGAACTTATGGAATACATTTTTCCAATTTTGCAAAGAAAAATAACAATCAGAGTTCACAATTTCCGAATTGAATTTTGGAACTAAATTTATTAATATAATTTCCCACTCTTTTTGTATAAAAAATAAGTTTTTCTCAGTTTTTTCTAGCAAAATAGGCAATTCTTCTAGGTCTTGCCAATCGATAGTTTTTGAAAAAAAAGTGTTTAAAATTTTATGGAGGCTTGTTTCCTTGTCTGAATATTTTACATTTTTTGCTATTACATGAAAAAATTGAAAAGTTCTATAAATAAGAATACTATCATTTGCAAGAATCTTCACCACTTTTTCAATAGCTTCTAAGAAGCTGTCATTATCTTGTAAGTGTAAAACTAAGTGTTTTCTAAGATTTTGACAAAGGATAAAATTGTTATCTATTTCTCTTAAATCTAATGGTTTTTCAGAATTTAAAACATTAAAATCGGCATCATTAACAATTTGCTCGCATGAGGCAATTATTTCCGTGCATGGACCATCTTCCTCAAGGCTGTCTGAATGGACAAAATTTGTCGAAGTGGGTAATAAATCTATTAGGGGATAGGGATTAAAAAATAAAAAACGGCTATGATCCATAGTTATTATACTCTTTCACCAGCCCTTAAGTGATGAATATTAAAAGACAAAAGAAATCTTAAATCCACTCAAGAATCTAAGTGATTTTATCTTGTCAGTTAAATTTAAGAATCGATATTGTAATAACCCTAATAAATCCAAAGAAGGATGAGTTCTTTTTTTTTGTTTTAAGTCGTCTTATAAAGTCTTTTAAAGACTAATATGTATTTTTAATTCGAAATTAGAGTAATTATTATTTTTTGTAAGATAAAAGCTTTCACTTAAAAAACTTTTACCAAACAAAATTTCTTCTCGACACCTTTTTTTTAGTACGATATCTTAACGGCTTATGTAAATTTACATGTTTAATATAAAGTTAAAAAAGATATCGTTTTTTTTAATTAAAGTATACGATTTATCACCTCTTAATTTAAGAAGTATTAATTATTTGATATAGTTATTTATATAAAACCAAGAGAAAATAATGAAATGTCCATTTTGCTTGCATAATGAATCAAAAGTTATTGATTCTAGAGAATCATGCGAAATAAATGCCGTTAGAAGGAGACGTGAATGCTTACATTGTTTTCATCGCTATACAACTTTTGAAACTATTGAACTAGCGGTACAAGTGCATAAAAGAGATGGACGATTTGAAGATTTTCAACAAGCCAAGCTGATGAATGGATTAATTGCGGCTTGCCGTCATACGACGATAAGCTATGAACAAGTGAAGGATTTAGCAGCAAAAATTACAAGTGAGTTAATGCAACGACAAGTAAAAGAAATTTCTACTACCGAAATTGGAGAATTAGTAATGTCCCATTTATTAAAATTAGATCCAATTGCATATATAAGATTTGCTTGTGTATATAAACGTTTTAAAAATGTTGAAGAAATGATGGATGCTATTTGTATGATCCAATCAAAAGATGATTCAGTAAATCAATTAAAATTAAAAAACTAAGTGGCCGGAGGTATTATGCCGTTAAACCAAGCTGAAATCGAAAAATTTAAAGAAAGATTAGAGCAACTGAGAAACCAAATCACCCATACTTTAAAAGGAACCACTGCTGAAGTTAAAGCTCCTGATGAAGCAACTGGTTATTCTCAACATCAAGCTGATCAGGGAACAGATGATTTCGACCGAAACATTACCTTAGAAATAACTTCTAGAGAATTTAACATTCTCAAACAAATAGATCGAGCATTGGAAAAAATTAAAGAAGGTACATACGGTGTATGTGATGTTAGTGGCAAAGACATACCCTATGCAAGGCTCGACGCTGTCCCATACGCTACCATGACAGTACAAGCGCAAGAAGAGTTAGAAAAGGAAAGGGCTAGGAAAGGATATGTTTAAATATTATAGGTAACCTTTGAAACTTCGTATCATTGCTTTTATTCTTTTTGTTAGTTTATTGTGTGTGGATTTTCTTTCGAAATTTTTAGTAAACCAACATCTTCCCGTTATGGATAGTCGTTTTCCCTTCTACCCATACGGAGGCATTGCTATTTTTAAAAATTTTCTTGGGATTGAATTTTCCATAAGTCATGCTACTAATAAAGGTGCTGCTTGGGGTTTATTTGCTAATTTTCAACAATTATTACTATACTTTAGAATAGTTTTAATCGCTGGCCTTATAGCTTACATTATAGGGTTTAATAAAAAAGTTAACAATACGTTGCCATTGTCGATAATAGCTGCCGGCGCTGTTGGAAATGTAATTGATTACTTTTTCTACGGTCATGTTGTCGATATGTTCCATTTTATTTTATGGGGTTATGATTTTCCTGTATTTAATATTGCAGATTCTTGCATCTTTATCGGCATTTGTTGGCTAATTGTAAATTCCTGGATAGAAGAAAAAAAAACTAGATCTATTAGTAATGAAACCACCTATAAAAATTAGTACAATTCAAGAAAATGGCCTTTACCAAGCTTCAAAATGGCAAAAGATTACCCTTTTTGTAAGCTACAATGAATTAAAAAAATGCCTTCAAAGCTTGCAAGCGTTTACTTTACACCCTTTAGGTGTAATTTGTGAAGTTGATCAATTGGAAATATCATTAGATGCTTTCTTAAACGTTTATGCCGAATATATTGATAGTTTACAAGCTAGACGAGTACCTGATCAACAACTCATAAAAGAGCAAATGACTTTGGCCTTAACTGTAGATAAAAATCAATTATACGCAATAGAAGTTCCATCTAAAAAATATTTACTACGGGTAATTAGACCTGTCATACAAATAGTGCCTCACACCATTAGTTTTTCAAGGATGGATTATCAATTTCATTCCAATGTTATGGGGATGGACACCATACAATGGGGCATTCAAATAAGCTACCCTCAACTTTTTCAAGATCCGTTACAGAAAAAGACTGTGAACGCCTTACTGCAAAAAAACTTTCCTGATGCACACGAATTTAAAAAAATTCAACATTGGATGAGGGAAAATACAGTACCCACAATTTTTTCGGTGGATGATAAACGCATTGTTACTCCCTTTAGAATTGGTAAAGAATGTTTAGATTGGATAAACATACATCCAGAGCTATTAGAAAAAAATATCACTGTCATTTCTTAAAATTTACTGGAAATTAAAACATGTTTAGTTTGGAGCAAAAAATTTTACAATTATTTTCAATAAATAATTGGACTTTAAGTTGCGCCGAATCTTGTACCGGAGGACAGATAGCCGCTCAACTAACAAAAGCGCCTAACGCTTCTTGCGTTTTTGTCGGTTCAGTTGTGGCTTATAGTAATCCTTTCAAACAAAAAGTTTTGCAAGTTTGTCCAAGCCTTATAACTAAATATTCTCCAGTCAGTTTTCAAGTGGCAGAAGCAATGGCTGAAGGGATAATGGATTTAACGCAAAGTACAATCGCAATTTCAACGACTGGAATTGCAGGTCCAGGCGGTGGCACTGCAACAAATCCAATAGGTACAGTTTGGATAGGTTTAAAAAAAAAAGAATATCCCCCTTTTTCAAAAAAAATACACTTAATTGGGTCGAGAGAAGAAATCATAATAAACGCTTCAAATTTCGCTTTACTCACCCTTTATGAGTGGTTAAATGGTATAGAATAAAAATCTGGTAAAACAAAAAAAGTTTCAGATATACTTCTAGCCATGGAAAATTATTATTTATTACTAGACAGTGGAAATGGACAAAAATTAGAGCAATTTGGTTCATTCACCCTTATTAGACCTTGTGCACAAGCGGTATGGAATCCTGTAAACCCCGAAGCTTGGAAGAATGCCGACGCAATTTTTACAAGAGAAGGCAACAATAAATGGCTCAATAAAAATCGTCTTCCTTCTATTTGGGAAATTCGAGTTGCTAATATACTTTTTAAAATTGAAACAACTGATTTTGGACATTTGGGTATATTCCCAGAGCAACAATTGTTTTGGCAATGGATTCAAGAAAAGATTAGCTCTCAACCTAATCCTGAAAAAATTCAAGTATTAAATCTGTTTGCTTATTCAGGAGGGTCTACCTTAGCAGCAGCAAAAGCTGGTGCTCAAGTATGTCATTTAGATGCATCAAAAGGTATGGTTGCTTGGGCAAGAGAAAATGCACAAAAAAATGGCCTAAACAATGCACCTATCCGTTGGATTGTGGACGACGCAACTAAATTTTTACAAAGAGAATTGAAACGAGAGAATTTTTACGATGCAATTATTCTAGATCCACCGACTTTTGGAAGAGGGGCAAAAGGGGAAGTTTTTAAAATTGAAGAAGATATTATACCTCTTTTAAATTTATGCAAAAGCCTTCTAAAAGAAAAACCTCTTTTTATCTTGTTTTCTTGTCACACACCGGGATTTAGTAATCTAGTTATGCATCACTTACTAAGCCAAGTAACAAAAGATTTGAGGGGATCTATTGATTATGGTGAAATGATTATACCCTCTAATACGAGCTTTTCACTGCCAAGCGGAACATTTGCAAGGTGGCAAAGTGGATAAATTAACAAGTTTTCAAAATCCGAAAATTAAACAAGTATTACACCTTCGAGAAAAAAGAGAACGAGATAAATCCAATCTTTTCCTTATAGAAGGGTATAGAGAATTATCAAGAGCCGTCGAAAATAAACAAGTAATTGAAATATTGTTTATATGTGAAGAACTTTTTTTAGGAGAAAATGAATTTTCTCTTATAAAAAAAATAAGAGCTCAAGGCGCAAGTATTTATCCTTGTGATGAAAAAGTATTTAGAAAAATATCTTATCGCGATCGTCCGGATGGTTTAATTGCCATTTCAAAGCAATATAAAAAAGCACTTTCGGACATCACCTTTAAAAATAAGAACCCTTTTCTTGTTGTAGCTGAAGCTATAGAAAAACCTGGAAATTTAGGCACAATATTAAGATCTTCTGATGCGGTAGGAGTCGATGCGCTAATAGTTTGTGATCAATGCACAGATATATTCAATCCAAATGTAGTTAGGGCAAGTGTTGGAACATTATTTAGCGTTCCAGTTGTAGGCGCATCGACAAATGATGCGATCCATTGGTTAAAAAAAAATAAGATTAAAATAGTTGCAGCAACTCCGAGTGCAAAAGAAGAATTTACAAAAGTAGATTTAACTTATCCCATTGCTATAGCTGTAGGAACAGAGCAGCTTGGGTTATCAAAAGCCTGGATGGAACAAGCTGACATTCAAGTAAAAATTCCAATGCTTGGTATTGCCGATTCATTAAATGTTGCTATGGCGACAACTCTTCTTTTGTACGAAGCGCAAAGGCAACGTTCGCTATGAACCCGTTTGTTCTTTTCGAAGATAACCATTTGTTAGTCGTTAATAAGCCTGTCAATTTTTTAACTCAGCCAGCCAATGGTCAAGATAACTTAGAAGACTTTTTTAAGGGTTTTTTAAAAACTAAATATAATAAATCAGGCAATGTTTTTTTACATGCTATCCATCGATTAGATAGACCGGTTAGTGGGGTAGTGGTACTTGCAAAAACCAGTAAAAGTTTAGCTAGGCTTCAAAAAAGCATTCGAGAAAAAAAGACTAAAAAAAAATATTATGCTTTGATTAATGGGGTTATCGAAAATAAAACCGGCACCTTAAAAAATAAATTGATTCACGGCGATTATAAAGCTTATGAAAGTAAAGAAGGAAAAGAAGCTATACTCCACTATAAGGTTATAAAAGAATGTGGCCAAATTAGCTTAATAGAAGTTGATTTAGATACGGGGCGTTACCATCAAATCCGTTGTCAGTTTGCATTAGCTGGTTACCCTCTGCTTGGTGATAGCTTATATGGCAGTACCAAAAGATTTATAGAAAACGGTATTGCGTTACATCACTTTAGCTTTTCAATTCCTCATCCAATATCTTCAAATATAGAGACTTATTTAGCTCCACTGCCAGATTATTGGAATTCTTTCCTTTCAAAATAATATTGTATCATTTCATGCTATATAACCTGCAAGTATTTAGCATGGATAAACTATTTTTATGTGTTCAATTTTGGTATCGGAGGGATAGTTTTCATTACCAGCTCTAAACTTGTAAATTCGGCAAAAATTCTATCGAGATTTTGCAAAATAGCAATTATATCTTGATGCTTTTGCAAATTATCATGAGATAATAAAATTTTTAACTCTTGAAGTGGAGACATTAAAATTGTAAAGTCGATAGATTTATTTTTCTTGAAAATTTCTTTAGTAATTTCTTCTAGATTATTTGATAAAGCAATAAAAATTTCCTTTATTTCCTTATTGTGCAAATCATGATCAAAAATTAAAATCTTTGCTATTTCTAGTAATGTAAGGCTTCCCTTTAAACCAATATCGGGAATGTTATGAGATTGTCCTTTAAGGGTTATTTTGCCTAAAGTATTAATAGCCAAAGGTGTTGAACTGAAAACTGTTTTGGAACATTCTAAAATAATTTTTCCGGTAGTTGAAATAATGGAACTGCAAATAGTACTTAAATTTTTTTGAATAGCTAAATTGTTTAATAATTCAAGCCTATCGAGTAAATAGTAAATGGTATAACCGGTTTCGGAGGAGTGATATTTTTCTTTATTCTTAAAGGCAAATGGCAAATATTTTTTAGATATTAAAGTAAATTGTTCTAAAGCTTCTTGAACTATTAAAAAATTGTTAACATAAAGCCCTTTCATAGCTATAGAAGTTACAGTATCGATTACATTACGACAATCTTGATCAATAGAACTATCGTTTGCCAAATTTAAACGATTTACTTGACTATTAATTACTTCATGAATGGAAGAATATTTATAAATTTGCTTTAAATAGATTTGAAAAGAATCTAAAATTAAACCTGTAAAAATGATCCATAAACTTAAAAGCCAAGAATTTGACCTAAAAGGGAGCTGATCTGCATAAAGACTCACAAAAAGAGTAAAAAATAAAAAAAATGTTAAAAACCATGTAATAGGTTTTTTTAAAGATTTTTTTGTGAAAACATCTAAAATTTCAGCATTAGTAGCTCTTTCAACATTTTGTATATTATTCCAAGCATAAACATTTGTAAAATAGTGAAAAAAATAGGCAAAAATGGAAAAAATTATTATTCCCACTTTAAACAACGGGTTGGAAACAACAGAGCCGGAGTTGGGGAAATAAAGGATAAACCCTGATAAAATTAATGCGAAAAAAAGTCCCATAAATATCCAAAATATATTTATACTGGCTTATATCAATGTTAAGACTTTTTTGCTATTTTATAATAAAATTTAACTATAAGAAAAATCATGGACTTATTACCTGATAACAATACTTTGTGGTATTGGTTGAATGCCTATGGAAGTATTTCGTTATTTTTCTTGTTAGCAGTTGGTATTATCGCACTACCAGTACCGGAAGAAACATTAATGGTATTAGCAGGTACGGCAATGGAGCAAGGTTATCTTCCAATCGTTTTTACTATTTTAGCCGCTTATTTAGGTAGTGTTTGTGGAATTACAGTAAGCTATCTCTTAGGAAAAACCTTTGGAATTTGGTTATTGCACAAATATGGCAAATGGTTTTTTTTGACAGAGAAGAAAATAGCAAAAGGGCATGAATGGTTTGAAAAATACGGAAAATGGTCTTTAGTAATCGGATATTTTATTCCAGGAGTTAGACATTTTACAGGCTTTATTGCAGGAACAGCTGCTTTAGAATATAAACATTTTGCCTTTTTTGCTTACTTAGGGGCATTTTTTTGGGTGAGCACATTTTTATCAATAGGGTACTTTTTTGGAAGTTATGGATTAGAATGGCTAAATACAGTTGAAATCGATGTAGATGGTTTAACAGCTCTTGCAATCGTGCTCTGTGTAATCATTATTTTTGTATATTTCAGATGGAAAAAAAGTTAAATACCTATATCATAGGCTTTAAAGTAGTCAATAAAGTAAAAAATTAAGAATTATTTCTCTTAAAATCATTCAAGAGTCGAACCGACAAAGCATCATCATACTATGAGTTTTAACCAAATCCAAGTTTCATTAGAAGCTAGTAAAAGTGCCATTGCGCAATTAGAATTACCCCATAATCAAAAATTTATTCATGATTTAGCGCATCTACTTTGCGATACTTTTAAAAGTGGAAATAAAATCATTATTGCAGGCAATGGCGGAAGTTTATGTGATGCAGCTCATTTTGCTGAAGAGCTGACTGGTTTTTTTAGAGAAAAGCGAAAAGCACTACCCGCCATTGCCTTGTCTGAGCCGGGACATCTTTCGTGTGTGGGGAATGATTTAGGTTTTGATTTTGTTTTTTCGAGGGGAGTGGAAGCTTTTGGAAAACCTGGGGATGTATTCATCGGGCTGACAACGAGCGGTAAATCCTTAAATATTATCCATGCTTTTGAAACAGCTAAATCTAAACAATTAAAAACCGTCTTATTTTTAGGAAAAGATGGCGGGCAATTAAAAGGGCTTGCTGACTTAGAACTTTTAATCACTAATTTTACGACCTCGGATCGCATTCAAGAAGCTCATATGACAGCTATCCATGTAGCCATAGAAATAATGGAATTATTATTATTTAGTACAATTCCTCAGGTTGAACTAACTTTTGCTTAAAGAATAATGAAAAAAAAAATAGAAAATTATTTTATTAAGATTATTAATGGTACTAACAAATCCATTTTTTCTTGTTTTTTTCGTTTTTTTTTAAGAATTCTCAGCTATTTTTTTCAAATTATTGTATCGGTTAGAAATTTTGCTTTTGATAAAAAATTACTAAGGCAATATTACCCACCAGTTCCAGTAATTATAAGTGTGGGTAATATCGTAGCTGGGGGAGCTGGCAAAACACCTGCTACTTTATTGTTAGCAAAACAGTTTTATGAAACATTCCATTTGGCTATTTTATCTAGGGGTTATAAATCTCCAGCTGAGCATTTACCAGTCCCTATTATGCTGAGTAAGGGAAATGGACCTATGCATCCTGCGAGCTATTGTGGCGATGAACCCTATTTGCTTTCGCAAAACTTACCAAAAGCGTTTGTTTTTGTAGGTAAAGATAGGCATAAGTCTTCTGATATGGCTGTAAGAGTCGGCTCTCAAGTTATTTTTTTAGATGATGGAATGCAACATAGAAGGCTAGCACGTGATTTTGAAGTAGTAGTAATAGATTCGAAAGATCCATTTGGGATGGGTTTTTTTTTACCGAGGGGATTTTTAAGAGAGGGTGTCAAATCATTATCTCGTGCAAATCTTATCATTTTAAATCATATAAATGATAATGCTCAATTTGAAACGTTAAAAAAAACTATTACTAGATACTCTAAGGCTCCTATCATTGGCACAAAAATGAAAGTTGTCCAGCTTAAGGATTTAGCAGGGAATAATCTTGAGTCAATTGCGTCAAAAAAAGTTGGGCTATTTTGTGGAATAGCACACCCTCAATATTTTTTACAAACAGTAGAAGATTTAAAAGCGGAAGTTGTCGATAGCTATTATTTATCTGATCACAGTGCCTTTGACTATTTTTCTTTAGATGCATTTGCAAAGCAGTGTAAGGGTAAAGGTGCAGAATATTTGGTTTGCACTGAAAAAGATCGCGTAAAAATTAACACCACCATCAATTGTAGCCTTCCAATTATTTGGATACAATCCCAATTAGAAGTTGTAGAAGGGCAAGAAGAATGGGAACAATTTTTAGATAAAGTGCGGTCTGATCTCTTATTAAGAATTTAAAAAATTCTTATATCTCAATTAGATTTGATCCTATTTTTTTCTTTTCCAATATTTTTTATTGAGATATACTGACCCATATTTATCATTTCGATTTATTCTTGATTGATAGGCCTCTTCTAACACTCCAGAGGTTTTTTAAAATAAAATATAGAAGTATTTTATTTAAGTTATTCAGCTTGCGTTATCTGATATTTACAGTGAAATGTAAATAACACAACTCTAACGCGTAAGCAATTAAGTACCTTAAAACGATAGTTAATCCAGTCGATTTTTCTTTTTAGGAAACTATCTAATACAAATTCAAAAGCTAAGGTGTTCGATGAAATTGTGGGTGAAAATACTTATAGCCTTATTTTTAGGTGTAATAACAGGTGCAATTTTAGGTCCTAAAGCAGAATATTTAAAACCCGTTGGGACAATTTTTTTAAATTTAATCAATATGATTATTGTTTTGCTTGTTTTGTCGTCTATGACTGTTGGCATTACAAGTATTCATGATCCACAAAAATTAGGTCGTGTTGGTTTAAAAAGTCTCTTAATGTATGTTTGTACAACAATGATAGCTATCGGGATAGGTTTATTATTTGCAAAATTAACCAAACCCGGGGCCGGAATGGGATTAGTTGCTACAAATGATGTTAAAATTCAGGATACACCAGGTTTATCGGAAATTTTAATATCTATTATTCCAACTAACCCTATAGCTTCTTTAGTTGAAGGAAATGTCTTACAAATAATAGTTTTTGCTTTATTTTTAGGAATTTCCATCAATTTCGCAGGACAAAAAGGGAAACCATTATTGGAATTATTAGAATCACTAGCTGATGTTATGTATAAATTGACATCAATTATAATGGAATTTTCACCTTTTGGTGTTTTTGCTATCATGGCTTGGGTATCAGGTACTTTTGGTGTCGCAGTATTGATTCCTCTACTAAAATTTTTATTAACCTTTTATGCAGCTTCTTTTTTTCATGTTCTAATAGTATTTGTCGGAATTCTATGGTTTATGGCAAAACTTAATCCACTTCCCTTCTTTAAAGGGATGGGGGATGCTATAATGGTGGCATTTAGCACTTGTAGTAGTTCTGCAACTTTACCAGTAACCATGCAATGCGTTCAAAAAAACCTAGGTGTATCCAAAAATATCACAAGCTTCATACTTCCTTTGGGTTCAACTGTAAACATGAATGGAGCGGCTATATTTCAAGGGATGAGCGTTTTATTTGTAGCTCAAGCTTATGGTATTGACTTAGAATTTAAAAGTTTAATAACAATTGTTTTTACAGCAACGCTGTCAGCTATTGGAGCTGCCGGAATACCGGGTACTGGATTTATCATGCTGTCAGTCGTTTTTTCATCCGTCGGGTTACCCATAGAGGGACTTGCTTTATTAGCTGGAATAGATCGTTTAAGAGAGATGGTTTCGACTGTTTTGAATGTCTTAGGGGATGCTGTCGTAGCTTTATATGTTGCCCAGCGTGAAGGTGAATTAGATGAAAGACAATATAATCACGAAGAATTAGTTGAGATTGAAGGTAGTGATATTTAAAGTTATGTTCGAATCGTTATATCAATAATGTATTGTCTCGATGAGTCTATTTAACTATAGATAAAAAGGCCAAAACGATAAAAGATAAAAAGGCAGAACAGTTGGCTACAGTAAATTTACAAAATTTCCGTTGTCAACTGTGCTTTTAGCTATTAACTTTGTCCTTTATTGTTCATCTTGAGCTAATGTAAAGCCAGGCTTTCCATCAAAGGTTTTTAAGCTATTTGTCTGTACAATTTCTAGTCCTGCATTGGCAATGCTAGATTGTAATTCCAAAATTTCCTTAAATTCTACGGCTTTTCCTTTTTGCTTAGACATAAAACGGCATCTCCATATATCTAAACAAAATGTTTCGTTAAATTGATGGGGCCAAACTTTGACACCTCTATTGCCAATCATAGTTAATTTTAAAGTAGAGGATAGATCTTTGATTTGATTCGCTAATTTTTCTACACTACCTACATGGTAAATATATAAATCATACCCGAGGGTTTCCATCAAAGGCAATGGTTTGTCATTGTTCAATGAGTAGCCTTGTGGAATACCTTGATAGCGAACGGCTTGCAATGTTGTAGGCTTTTTACCAAGTCTTTCTATAACGGCTTGAGCAAATTGTTGTGTTCCAACCTTTTCTTTGCTGATTTGGGGTTTAAAAATATCATAGGTATGAATTCCATCTTCAAGTGTTTTCAACCATGCATTATGAATTACGGATGCTTCCTCTATTTTACCTATATGAACCAGCATTAAAACTGCAGCTAATAAGAGGCCTGAAGGATTTGCTAAATTTTGTCCAGCTCTTCTTGGAGCGGAACCATGAATTGCTTCAAACATAGCTGCATGTTCACCAATATTTGCAGAACCTGCTAAACCAACGGATCCAGCTATTTGTGCGGCTACATCAGATAAAATATCACCGTATAAATTTGGCAATACAATGACATCAAATGCTTCAGGTGTGTCTGCAAGCTTTGCTGCACCAATATCTACAATCCAATGCTCTGCAATAATGTCTGGATATTCTTTGGCTATTTCTATAAATATTTTATGAAATTTACCATCTGTTATTTTTAAAATATTGTCTTTGGTAAAACAAGTGACTTTTTTTCTGTTATTTGTTTTGGCATAGTTAAAGGCATAGCGAATAATCTTTTCTGAGCCAGCCGAAGTTATGATTTTCAAACCTTCATGAGTTTGAGGAGATTGTTGGTATTCAAGACCTGTATATAAGTCTTCTTCATTTTCCCTTACAATGACAACATCCATTTTTGGATGTTTTGTTTCTACAAAGGGTGCGTATGATACGCAAGGACGCACGTTTGCATATAAGCCCAATACCGTTCTAATAGTAACATTAAGGCTTTTAAATCCTCCACCTTGTGGTGTAGTTATTGGAGCTTTCAAAAAACCTTTACATGATCTAATAATATCCCAAGTTTGAGGTTCTATTCCAGTTGGATGGCCTTTTAAATAAACTTTTTCTCCAATATCTACGCGATGAATATCTAAGTTGGTTTTTGCAGCCTCTAAAATACTTAAAGTAGCAGCCATTATTTCAGGTCCAATGCCATCCCCTTCTGCAACGGCAACAGGTATTCTATCCGACATAATTTTTTTCCTTTTAGATTTTGATTTGAGACTAATAGGTATGTCATTTAAAATCAAAACATGCGTAAATTTAAATGAGTATAATGTGTTAAAAGAGTTAATCGAAGAAGAAAAAGCGGCTATTAATTTTTTCTTTAACCATCTGGATCAAAACAAATTAGAACCTTTTTTTGATTTTTTAGTTAAGTGTAAAGGAACAATCATATGTTCAGGAATTGGTAAAAGTGGTTATGTAGCAGAAAAAGTTGCTATGACTTTTACATCAACCGGAACAAAAGCCATTTATATATCACCAAATAATGCTTTACATGGAGATATAGGATTTGTAACAAAGGATGATGTCATTTTATTTTTTAGTAAAAGTGGGGAAAGCGATGAACTTTTAGCCATGCTCCCAACATTGCGAAATCGAGGCACCAAAGTCGCATCCATTGTAATGAACAGTAAAAGTCGCTTAGCCAAAGCTTCCGATTTCATTATTGAAATACCCCATTTAAAAGAATTGTGCCCTTTTAATATGGTTCCAACAATTTCTTGTGTAACACAAATGATTGTAGGAGATTTATTTGTAATTGCGTTAATGAAAGCCAGAAATTTTGACACTTTACAATATGCACAAAACCATCCAGCAGGAAGAATTGGTAAACGCTTGTCTTTAAAGGTCTGTGACTTAATGATAAGAGATGAAGCTTTACCTAAAGTCACTTTAAAGGAAAAATTGAGTGAAATATTAGTTGAGCTATCTAATAAAAGATGTGGATGTGTTCTAGTAATCAATGAAAATGAGGAATTGGAGGGGATTTTTACCGACGGCGACCTTGGGCGAATTTTGCAAAAGCAAGGAGCTAAAGCGATGGAACTTGCAATGTCTGAAATTATGACAAAAAATCCTCACACCATCGATCCTGAAAAATTAGCTTTAGAAGCCATGGATATTATGGAAGCTAATCAAAAAAATGCTATTACAGTATTACCAGTTGTTGATGAAAAGAAAAATGTTAAAGGTCTTATTCGTTTACACGATATTGTACAATCTGGCGTTTAAAGGGACACTTAACATTAACTATTTTCTAAACAAAAATAAGCGAGTTTATTCACCTATACCTTTAAAGCACATATAAATAGATTGCATTTCCTTAAATGCATATTTTGAAAAATAGGGTAAGAAGATTTTCTCTTTAGAAAACATAGATATTTCTATTCCATAGTTGGATCGAATATCTTTATAAAGTATTTTTTCAATTCCTTGATAGGGAATAATAATGTGTTTATTATCAAGGCAAAAAGATGCTTTATCTTCTTCCAAAATTAGTTTTAAAGGATTTTTTTCCAATTTTTGTAAGACACGATAAGGCATTAGACTTTTGTGTAAAATGTAAAGAAATGTAATAAAAAAAACTATTCCACTATATTGTAGAAATTCTTTAGTAAAGAAAATAGTTGGTATTAATAATAAAATTATACTAACACTTGCCTTTAACGTGCCTTTAAAAAGCTTATCTTTGAGCAAATTGTTGTTTACAGAAGTGTACAAAGTTATCGAGTCCATACCTTTTGCTTGATAAAGTATTTTTAAAAGCTTAAAACTTTTTTTTGCGAACATAACACAATCCTTTTATTACGTATACATTATGAATGAATATTCGTGGATCATTACAGTTATTTTTGTAATAGGATATTTTCTTATTACAATCGAACATCTAACTAAAATAAACAAAACAGCTATAGCTTTATTGATGGCTGTATTTTGCTGGGTTGTATATTTTCAAGACCCCTCAATTTCTTATGAAAAAGATCATTACAACTTTATGCATCACTTAGGTGACGTAAGCCAGATTATTTTTTTCTTAATGGGAGCTTTAACTATCGTAGAAACGATAAGTGTTCATCAAGGTTTTAAAGTTATAACAGATTCAATTCGTTTAAGTTCTAAGCGTCGCTTACTTTGGACATTAGGTGGGATTGCTTTTTTTCTCTCAGCGGTTTTGGATAACTTAACTACAACTGTTGTAATGATCTCATTATTAGATAAGTTAGTAAAAGAAAGAGAGGTCAAGTGGTATATAGGTGGGGCAATTGTCATAGCAGCAAATGCTGGAGGAGCTTGGACACCTATTGGAGATGTGACCACAACCATGTTATGGATAGGTAATCAGATATCAACACTCTTAATAATGCGTGATTTATTTTTTCCAAGCCTTGCTTGTATGATTGTTTCTTTTATTCCTTTTCATATGCAATTAACTGGGAAATTTACAGAAGAAAGTAGGACGGTGGAAACAAATAAGCATGTTCCACACACATCCTTAATTTTCTTTCTTGGAATAGCCCTTTTGATTTTTGTGCCCATATTTAAAATTTTGACAGGCTTACCTCCTTTTATGGGAATGTTTTTTGGAGTTGGCTTATTATGGTTTGTGACAGATTTAATACATAGCGATCACAAGGCTCGAGATTATTTATTGGTGCCAAATATTTTAAAAGAAATAGATTTAGCAAGTATTTTGTTCTTTTTAGGGATTTTATTAAGTATTAATTCACTCGATAGCTCCGGAGTTTTGCCAAGACTTGCTCAAGTTTTTGACACGTATATTGGAAATACAACTTTAATCGCTGTTTTTATTGGCTTATTTTCAGCAATTGTTGACAACGTGCCTTTAGTAGCCGCAGCTATGGGAATGTATCCTTTATCGCAATATCCAACTGATTCTCAATTTTGGCAATTAATTGCCTATTGCGCTGGTACTGGGGGAAGTATATTGATTATAGGATCAGCTGCAGGAGTTGTTTTTATGGGGATGGAAAAGGTCAATTTCTTTTGGTATGTAAGAAAGATTAGTTTTCCTGCCTTACTTGGATATTTTGCAGGTATTGGCGTTTATTTATTACAGCAAATGCTATTCCATTAAGTTTTAAAAACTTTCATTTTGCAAAAAAAATTTACCAAAAGATATCTTTTGGTAAATTTAATAAATACAAATTATTAACGTGAAAATGATTCAGACGAAAAATTACTTGGAGCTTTGGTAATCTCAATCTGAGTGGTTGGAAATGCCATTTCTGCTCCATGTGATGAGATTATCTTATAAATATTCATCAATAATTCTTGCTTCAATTTGTCAAATTCAAACCCATCTGTTACTTGAGAAAAACAACAAACATTAATATCCACTGAGCTTTGATTAAAGCCTTTAAGTAAAGCAAAGCTTTTAAAAGACTGATCAATTTTCTTATGATTTTTTAACATATCCTGAATATCATGGATAATCGCTTGAATAGCCGGCATATCCGCATAGCGAAGCCCAATGACCTCTAAAAAACGGCGGTGGGTCATTCTAGATGGAGTAACAACGTAAGCTTTCGTAAAAATAGAGTTGGGCACATAGACCGGTCTTTTTTCAAATGTGCGAATACGAGTCATATACCAACCAATCTCTTCTATATGTCCTTCAATATTTTTTTCTGGTAAACTCACCCAATCGCCAATGGAAAAAGGTTGATTTAGATAAATCATTAAACCACCAAAGAAATTAGCAATTATTTCTTGAGAGGCAAAGGCTATTGCAAGACCACCGACTCCTCCAAAAGCAATTAAAGTATTCAAGTTACTATTAGTCGCTTCTAAAAAAAGGAGTAATCCTACAAATAGAATGAATATGGTTAATAATTTGTTAATAGCGTCAATTTTACCTGGATCTAAAGTTATTTCCTTATTGCGACTCATTGAAATTAAATATTGAGTAACATTATTTTTCCATCGCAATAAAAACCAGATAAAACAACCAATGAAGGCAAGGGATAAGGCGATTTGTTTATAAGAAAAATTAGGATAATTTAAACCCCTTTCTAATACTAATTGTAACCCTAAAACAAAGGCAAAAATCCATACGTAGTAACTCAATGGTCTGTAAAGAGCTCGAACTAAGCTATCACTAAAGTATCTTTTTTGCGATTTAAAACGCTCATGCAGCTTTCTTAAAACCCATTTAGCTACAAAATTAAAGAGTATAACGATGAAGGCAATAGCTAAAACTTCGCTTACCCATCCATAATTTCCTTCTAACGCAGAATTCATTATTCGTAAAGCGTTGTAGATTGATTCCATTTTTCCTCCTTAAATTGCTAGATACATTTAGTATCTAGCTTCTATTAGAATTTTATGAATATCTTAAACTTTGACGGGCTGCTCAAAAAGATGTTTACAATCTTTTTTTTCCCATCCCTTTTTTAAGTTATCCATTTTTTTGCTAGAAATGCCTCCTAAAAACTCTATTGATTTTAGTAGGCGAGCGCGAGTGCGATCTTTGCCTAATATTTCAACAGAATCAAATAAAGGAGGTCCCTGTAATTTACCCATAATGCAAGCAAATAAAGCAGGCATTATAACTTTTTTATGGTTAATCCCAAATAGCTCAGCTATTTCTCGTGAAGCTTGGTTAACACCACTGCTTGTCCAGTTTTCATTTTCATCCATCCACCAAATCATGGCTTGATAAATATAAGCAATTTGCTCAAGATTTAATTGCTTTGAGGCAAATAATTCTGGGGTATATTTTAAGTGGTTAATAAAGAAGAAATCACATAATTCCATGAATTCTCCAAAAGTTTTTATACGGGAATGGCAAAGAGGCATCAATTTGCTCATGTACTCATCACTAAAATTCCATTGTCTTAATCGAGACCATAGATCATTTTCAGGAATATTCTTAATTAGATATTGTTGATTAATCCAATCGAGTTTTTGTACATCAAACACCGCTCCCGAAACACCAATTCGTTTGTGATCAAATTCTCTTATAACATCTTCTAAGGAGTAAATTTCCCTATCACCAGTCATACTGTAACCCATTAGGGTTAAAAAGTTTAAAAAGGCTTCTGGGAGATAGCCTGAGTCTCTGTAAAAAAAGATCGAAGTTGGGTTTTTTCGTTTAGATAACTTTTTTCCATCTTTTCCAAGTAAAAGGGGCATGTGCATAAATGTTGGCGCTGTCCACCCAAAAGCTTCATACAAATACACGTGTTTTGGGGTTGAACTCATCCACTCATCCCCACGAATTACATGGGTAATCTTCATTGTGTAGTCATCAACTACATTAGCTAAATGATACGTTGGAAATCCATCTGATTTTAAAAGAACTTGGTCATCAATATCTGCCCAAGGAGCTGTAATTCTACCTTTAATCGCATCTTCATAAACACATTCGCCAGACAATGGCATCTTTAAACGCACAACAAAAGGTAAGCCAGCTTTTTCTCTTTCAGCAATTTCGTCAGCACTTAAATTTCTACAGCGTCGATCGTATCCTTGCCTTTTGCCCTGCTTTGCTGCAAGTTCTCTCATTTCTTCTAAATCTTCTTGAGTACAAAAGCATTTATAGGCTTTTCCCTTATCAAGTAAAATTTGAGCATATTCTTTATAAATTTCAAAGCGTTCTGATTGCCGATAGGGGCCATAAGGACCACCGATGTCTGGACCTTCATCCCATTGAATATTGCACCACTGTAAGGCTTTATAGATGTTTTGTTCATATTCTGGTCTACTTCTTGAGCGATCTGTATCTTCAATACGTAAAACAAATGTTCCTTTATGATGTCTCGCAAAAATCAAATTAAATAAAGCCATGTAAGCTGTACCTACATGAGGATCGCCGGTGGGAGAGGGAGCAATTCTAACTCGAACTGACATAGTTAAACCTTAAAAGAAATTAATTTATGATTAAAACAAAACGGTAATTATACCAATTTAAAAATTAAATATAAATAATAAGAAGGGATCAGATTAGCTTATTAACTGTTCTTAAAATTCATTAACTTAAGTTGCATTAACATAAGAAGATCTTTCATGATATTATAAGCTTCAGCTAATTGGTAATCGTAGGGCTTATTATTATCTTTTTCTTCTTCGTCTAAATCTTCTTCCTCTTTGTTTTTTAAGTTTTTTAAGAACGTTTGATAATTCTTATTATTCTTTATTCTAGTCTCTGAGTTTTTCTTAAGAGTTGCGTAATAGGGGGTAAAAAGGTCGAGTTTTTGCTGCAAATCAAATTTATACAAATATTTTACTCGTTCTCTTTGTAGGTAAGGTATATCAGAAAGATCGTCATCAAAATTATCTTTTATTTTATCCGTCTGTAAAGGGTATTTACCAAATACTTCACCAATTTCCATTTCGGAAATAGCTCCAGGAGCCACTATGTCAGAAAATACTCCTGTTAATTGGGGTGATTTACCGGAAACGGTGTAATACCTACCCCTAGTCACTTTAAATTCACCTTCTTGATTAACCGAATTGGATTGTGAATTCGTTAATGTAAAGGTTTGGAAAGAACCTTTGCCGTAAGTATGGTCATCTCCTACAATCAAAGCTCTGCCATAATCTTGCAAAGTTCCAGCCACGATCTCAGAGGCTGAGGCGCTAGCTCGATTTGTTAAAACAATTAACGGACCGTCCCAAGTCGCTTGTCCCTCGAGATTGCGTAAGTGTTGAACTGCATCAGAATCATCTTTTATAGAGACAACAATACCTTTTTTAATAAATAAGCCTGTCACTGCAACGGCTTGAGATAACATGCCGCCAGTGTTGTATCTTAAATCTAAGATAATACCTTTAAGATTATTCTCTTTTTTCATCTCCTCGATTGCTTTTGCAAGATCAGTCGCTGAAGAGCTTTCTGGGTCTTGGTAAAAAGAATATAAACGCAAATAACCTATTGACCCATCTGCAAATGGTTCTGTGGAAGACTCATAACGCGTTTCTTTTAAAACAACTTCACCCCTCATTACTCGAATGGTAAGTTGTTCTTCTTCTTTTTCATCCCCATCTTTCTTTTCACGGATGACAGTTAAATCAACGGGAGTGTTTTTTTGTCCACGTATTAATTCTACAGCATCTACGATATCCATTCCGACAACAGGCTCGCCATTTACTGCAATAATGCGATCTTTCGCTTTTAATTCTTTTCCTTCGGCGGCAGGGCCACCCTCAACTATTTTTACAACAGTAAAACCATTGAGATCGTCTCTTAATTGAGCGCCAATGCCAAACAAACGTTGTTGAACGACAATTAAAAATTGCGCGGCTTCATCAGGTGTAAAATAAGCGGTATGAGTATCTAATGATGATGCTACGGCTTTTAATACGTAAGTTAAAATTAAACTTTTTATACCTTGTTCAGGAGTTGATAAGAGCTCGTTTTCAAACTTATTCTGAACTTTTTCTATTCGCTGTAAGGATTTTTCTCTCAAATCGGCATCAAGTTTTGCGGCGGTATCGATTTGTAAAGATTTAATTCTTAATAAACGATTAAATAACTCATCTTCATTTTTGGCCCATTTCATGTCTTTAAATTCTTGCGCTTTAACTTTTTTGGGCAGAGGAGTTGAATTTATTTTTTCAATAAGATTTCTTTTTCTAGCAATCGCTTGCACCATTTTTTTATGGATTTTTTCAAATTCTTCATAATTTTGTTGATTCATTTCAATTAGGACTCGATTTAGATCATCATTTGTAGGTTCGAGCCAAGGTTGAATATCCGATTCTATTAGATAAGTTTTGTTTGGATCTAATTCGTCTAAAAAAGCTAAATAGATCCTTTTAATAAGTTCTGGAGAGAGATTTTTATAATTAGCATGAGCTTTCATTATTTCAAGTACCTTTTTATGTACTTGATTCGGGGTTATTTCATAAATTTTGGCATTTAGTTTAAATGTCAGTAGAAAAAAACAACAAAAAATAACTGGCTTTATTTTAGAAAACATTAACAGCCCCATTAATAATGCTTAGTTTGTGACTATACCAGAAGGTTTTTATATTAGATAGATTAAACAAAAAAAAAGTTAAAAAATGTAAAAGAAAAGTTGATTTCAATTCTTTTTTATGTAAATATTGTTCCTTAAGTTTAAAAATTAATTACTAATTATTAAAAATATTGATTTTTAATTTGTTTAATAAAGTCAGTATTATAATAAGTTTATTATAAAATTTGGAGGAATAATAATAATGTCAAAGACAAAAGACACAGGCAAAGATGCCGTGAGCGAAAGTCTAGACGCTAAGCTTGTTTCTATTACAGAGGCTGCAAAACTTAATAAAGTAACTCGACAAGCAATTTATGTTGCTATTAAGTTAAATAAATTAAAAGCTAGAAAAGAAACAACTCGTTGGACCATTCACTTAGATGACCTAGAAGCTTATCGCAAGCAAAAATACTCTCGTTCTAAATCTGTTTTTGATGGCGAATTACTTTTTGATAATGACAAAGGTTACTATTCTGTTAATCAAGTTGCTAGAAAGCTTAATGTACCAGCTCAAAAAATTTATTATGCTACAAGAGTTGGCATGCTTAAGGCAAGAAGAAGAGGAGCTGCTTGGGTTATTCATGAAAAAGATGTCCAAGATTATGCTGATCAACATCTTAAAAAGAAGACAACTCGTAAAGCCAGCTAGTAAATTAACCCGTTTTTTTAATCAAATGATTACAATCGCGGGTTTTTTTATTTTTTCTTTTAAATTGAACAAAAATTAGACTTTCTCTAAGTAAACAAATGTTTCGACATGTGTTGTTTGAGGAAACATGTCATAGGGTTGAACTAACTTAATTTTAAAACCATTTTCAGTTAGTTTTTTTAAATCTCTTCCAAGCGTTGTTGGCATACAAGAAATATATATAATCTTATCCGCTTTCTTTGGGGAAAGCCACTGACAAATTTTTGGGCTTAAACCGTTTCTTGGCGGATTAACAATAATCAAATTCCAATTCTTATTAGGATTATTTAAAAGAAATTTTTCAACATCATCTTGAATGAAGCTGATTGTTTTTCCATTTTTCCGCGCGTGCTCTTTTGCTAAAAATATTGAAGTTTTATTCCATTCAACCCCAGTTACTAACCCTTTTTTTTCAGAAATTAAAAGAGTAGAAATTCCAACTCCACAATATAAGTCTAAAATTTTTTCATTTGGTTTTACAAAACTTGCCATCTGTGAATATAATTCAGCACTCAGTTCTGGATTGTTTTGTGTAAAAGCTAAAGGTGATAAACAAAATTGATTCGAATTTAATTGATAATCAGATTCACATTCACCCCATTGTTTAATGGTAAAACCAACTTTATAGATAACACCTGTAAATTCGGGGAAATTTACAATTTGCTTTGCAATAACAGTACTATTCGCGAAATCTTCATCACTAATAATACATAAAATAAATTTATCATTATTTTTTTGGATAATAAGTTTACCCTGAAAGAAATCTTTGTAAGCAATCAGGTTAATAAACGTGTATACTCTTTCATAAAGTTTTTTTTGATCTTCTAAAAAAATTGGACATTCGTTAATTGAAACAATGCCTTGCAAATCCGCTCTTACATAACCAATTGATAATGTTTTATTTTCTTTTTTAAAATGTAAATGTATATGCCTTCTGTAAGCATAAGTTTTAAGTGATGGTAGAGTATTATTAACTATCACATTTAATTTATGCATTTTGTTTAATGCATCTTCTACCCATTTTTTTTTCCAATCTAATTGAAGATCGTAGCTGATATGTTGCATCTGACAACCGCCACAAACTGTGTAGTATGGACAATTAGGAGGTATTCTATAGTGGCTTTCTTTCAAAACTGCATCGAGTTTTCCGTAAGCATAATTTTTTTTTTGTGAAGTAATGTGGTATGAAACCAATTCTTGCGGAATAGTAAAAGGAACAAAAACAACTTTGCCATCATTTTTTGTGATCCCTTCTGCGCCAAAACTTAAATTTTCAATCTTACCTGTACAATGATCTTGCATATATTTCATTTTCCAAAAATTGATTAATTCAAAATTTGAAAATTTCTAATTACTAATTGAATGCTTGACCCTTGAGAATTATTGAGTTGCGGCGTAAAAGCAATTTGTAACTTTAAATCTTTCGTTCTTAAAAATGGACTTAAATCTGCTTTAAATAAAGCGATGGCTTCAAACATGCGACCTTGAGATTCTGCATTTAAAGGCTCTAAATAAAGTTTTAAATGAGTTTTGCCAACGACTTTTGGTGGCCAAGCTTGCTTAACAGTACAATAAAAAACGGGTTGTGGATTTTCATTACCAAAAGGTTCAAATAATTTTAAAGATTCCATAAAATCAATAGTTAAATCTTCAAAATTGATTTCTGCATCTAAATAAAGTTTATTAATTATATCGTTTTCGGTGAGTTGCTCTTCAGCAGCCATAATGAATCGTTTTTTAAATTCTTCAATATGTTGTTCTTTAATTGTTAATCCTGCTGCAAAATCATGTCCTCCAAAATTTATTAAAATATCAGAGCAATTTTTTAGAACATTAAGTAGGGGAAATTCGGGTATCGATCTAAGCGATGCTTTTCCTATGCCATTTTCGATAGCAATCATAACAGTTGGGCGATTGAAGTGTTTTGCTATTTTTGTTGCTGGAATAGCAATAACTCCTGGATGCCACTTATCTGAATACATCACTACTGCTTTATTTTTCAAAATTTCAGGATTTGAAAGAATCATACTTTCAACTTCAGAAGACATAGTTCTTTCGATTTTTTGTCTTTCTATATTATTTAAATCGAGATCCTGAGCCATTTTTTCGGCCGTTTGAGCGTTTCTCACAAGAAGCATCATTACCCCTTTTTGGGGATCATCAATTCTGCCTAAACTATTAAAAAAGGGCGCTATTTTTGAAGCAATTAAAAATGGAGTTAAAAAGTTAAGATCTATGTCTGAAATTTTCATTAAAAAGCTTAAGCCTAATCGCTTTGTTTTTTTTAATTGTCTAATACCATAACTGACTAAAATCCGATTTTCACCAATCAAAGCACCCATATCAGAAATAGTACCCAGTGCCACAAGATCTAAATATCTTTTTAAATCAATTTTTTTGGGTGAAATTTTTTCTTCTGAAATCAATTGAAGCGTTACTGCATGAGCTAATTTAAAGGCAACTCCAACTCCTGTTAAATGAGGATTTGGGTAGGAACTTTTTACAAGTTTTGGATTTAATGTTGCGACGCAATGGGGGATTTTATCAGTTGGTTCATGATGATCGGTTACAATAACATCAACATTTTGCTCAACTACTTTTGCTATTTCAACTGCGGCCGTGATTCCACAATCAACTGTTATCAATAAGCGACATTCATTTTTTTTAGCATATTCTAATGCTTCTACAATCAAACTTTGTCTAGAAATCCCTCGGTTTGAAACGTAAAAAAATACGTTGGCACCAACAAATTGCAAAAACTCAGTGAGTAATGCAGTTCCAGTCATACCATCTACGTCATTGTCTCCGTAAATTAATATATTTTCCTTATTCTCCAAAGCTTTGCAAATTCTTTCAACAGCTTGTGGCATTTCTTCAAATAAAAAGGGGTCATGTAAGTCGGGTAATTTTGCATACAAATAATCATGAATTTGATCAAAAGTTGTAAAATTGCGTGAAATTAAAATTTGAGCGGTGACAGGATGAATTTTAAATTCTTTAATAATAGCTTCTTTCCATTCTGGATTATTTTTTGGGAAAACCCATAAAGGATTATCATGCTGAAAATGCCAAAGCATTCTATTTCCACCTTTGAGTTAAGCTATTTAATAACTTACCTTATACACAATTAAAGTTTTTTGCTCTTCTTTATTCAGAAAAGGCTCAAGAGCTTTATTTATTACAAATCTGCTCTTAAGAATAGCTGTTAAGCTACATCACAATTTAGTGTTCATTTTTTTTATGACTAAGATAAATTAATAAAAATATATTTATGTGAATGACGTTATCATATCAAAAAAGGGGTTAATCAGGTACGGATTTATACTTTAACGGTAGTTTTTATGAGAAATGATGAAGAAAAGCCCAAGACTGTTACTTGGGCTTTATTTTGAGCGATTAGGCTTTGCGAGGATTCAGCTCTTTTTGCTCTAATCTTTCTTCCCTTTTATGGAAATAAAGCAAGGCTGGAGCTGCTATAAATAATGAAGACAAGGTACCTACAATTACCCCAATTGTCATCACTAATGAAAAGGCAAAAATAGAACTTCCACCTAAAAATACTAGTGCCAATAGAACGAGTAGAGTAGTTCCGGAAGTCATCAATGTACGACTTAAAGTGACATTTAAGGCATGATTAATAACTTCTGAATACTTCATTTTTCTTAAAATTCTGACATCTTCCCGAATTCTATCAAAAACAATAATGGTATCATTTAATGAATAACCAATAATTGTCATGATAGCACCGACTACTTGTAAGTCGATTTGAACTGGAAATCCTAACCAATGAAATAAGGCTAGTACTCCTAAAGTTATGATAACGTCATGAATCAAACCAATAACTGCTGCAATAGCGTACTTAAACTCAAAACGGAATGTGATGTAAGCTAAAATACTAATTAAAGCAATAGATAATCCAATTATTGCGTTATTTCTCATTGCATCAGAAAATTGGCCACTAATTACAGTCCAATGCTTATCTAGACCATTGAGTAAGGATGGCTCTACTTGCAATCCCTGCTCTTGTAATGAGTTAATTAACCAATTAATTCTTGGATTGGAAAGGTAAGAAAATTGTAAGCGATCATCTTCTAATTTTTCTGGTAATCCATAGAACGGATGCCCTTTTTCTTCCATGCTATTTGAAAGTTGAATACGCAAATGATTTGGACGATTTAACTCTCTGATTTGGAAATCATTAGGAGATGCTCCATGGGCTAATAAAGCTTCTGCTGCTTGGGTTCTATAAGAAGTTGCCGGCTCTACTTGTTCTTTTAATTCAAGATCGAGCGCATAGCCACCAGTAAAATCCATCCCAAACATTGACTTGCCTTGAGATACAAATAAAGCCATACCTAGCACCATGGCAATGACAGAAATCATAATGGCTTTCTTTGCTTGTCCTAAGAAATCAAAATGAGTTTTGCCAATGAATTGTGACATTGTTAAAGTTTTATTTTTAGGATTCTGTACCCACCCTGCAAAAAAGTAACGAGTCATAAATAAGGCTGTGAACATAGAGGACACGATACCTATAATTAATGTGACTGCAAATCCTTTTACAGGTCCTGAATCAAATTGGATTAAGATTAAAGCTGCAATGATTGTAGTTAGGTTAGAATCTATGATAGCGCTAAATGCTTTTCTATACCCTGCATAAATTGCAGATGCAATTCTTCCAGAATGGCTAAACTCTTCTCTTACCCTTTCAAACACAAGTACGTTTGCATCCACTGCCATACCGATTGTCAAAACAATACCAGCAATTCCAGGCAGAGATAAAGCCGAGCCTATATTTTGAAGAACGCCCCACATAATTAATATATTCAAAAGAACAGCGCAAGAGGCGACAATTCCAGCAAAATGATAGTAACCAACCATAGCAATGACTACTAAAATTATAGCTACAGCTGATGCAATCATGCCTTTAAGTCTTTCTTCTTGACCAAGTTCTGGACTTACATTCTCCTCTGATAAAATCTTTGGTGTGTAAGTTAAAGATCCAGCTTTTAGATCAGCTGCTAATTGGTTAATTTCTCTTTGTGAAAAACGACCATTAATAGTTGCTGCATCTCTTAAAGCCGCTTCAAGAGTCGGACTGCTAATTATTCTTCCGTTTAGAATAACAGCCATTCTCCATCCACTTCCTGCCGAATACGCTTCTTTAGGTGTGCCAATAATGCGATCTTTTGCAAATTGTGAAGTCCAAGCGTAAAAATCATCTCTTGGGCTGCCAGTACGTCCGGCACCTTCATAAGAGCGTTTAATGCTGAAACTTAAAGTGTTCCCTCTTGAAGGGTCGTATCCAACGTTTATATTGGTTAAACTAGAGCCTTCTAAGGCGTAATTATTAAAAACAAAAAGAAGGGGATGTGACTGTCCTTGCCATTGAGCAAAATCATCTCCTTGCATAATAGCTACAGTAGATAAAGTATCATCAAAAGCATTTGAAGTCATTTCTTCTTTAGGATTCGCGAGCCTTAAACCATTGTCGTAAAGGATTTGGGCAGCTTGAGATTTTGGTCGCAATTCATTAGTTGCATCACCACCGAAATGTTGCCATGCGATTTCTTTTATGCTTTCGCTATCTTTTCTATTGGTTACAACAGCTTCATTCCAAACACTTTGTAAGAATTGATTAATAGGTTCTTTTAAAGCTTTGTTTGAAGGTGCAAATTTTTCATTCACAATGTGAAATGACATCGCGGATGCTTTTACAAGTTCAGAAGCTGACATATTTTGAGAACCTGGAAAATCTAAAATAATGTTGTTATTTTCGATTCGAATAGTTCTTTCTGAGACACCCATCTTATTGATACGGGTATACAGCTCGTTAACTGCTTGACGAATTTCATCTTGATTAGTTACAGGTCGATTATTTTGATCCCGTAATCCAATTCTTACAGTTTTTCCACCCGATAGATCAAGGCCCCATTTTAATATTTTTCGATCATCACCTCTGAAATATTTTTTAAAACTAAGCAGAAAGTTTTGGATGTATGGATTTTTGGTAGGTGCTGGCACATAAAAACGCTTAGTACCATCCATATCCACTTGAGCCGTATTATATTCTTCACGCCATTTTAAAAGATCTTCTTGGATTCGATCATCTATCTTATTTTCTGTTAAAATACGTTGTTCAACATCACTAAAATCTAAAATTGCATAACGTCCATTGCCTTTTACTTTAAAATCTTCTCTTGTAGCTTGCAAAAGGTTAGCGTAATAGTCATCTAGTTCAAAGATATAATCTTTACTAAATTCACTTGGAAGTCCATAAGCTGAGCCTGCATAACCAATAAAACCATCAAGCTGCAAAATTTTTTGCAATCTTTCAAAATCTTCTTGGAAAATTTTCCCTTCTTGAGATTCAGCCTGATTTTCATATTTACTCATCACATCTTTGATACCTTTTGCGATAACATAGATGGAACCTGTTCTAAACCCTTTAATGGGTTCTTGATCCGACATAGCTGGTGCATAAACCACAAGCCCAAGTTTTTGGTCTTCTTTGTTCGCCGCGCGGTATTCGTCAAATGAACGGATAGGATAAACATCATTTTGCAAATCTGGATGAACTGGAGCCCAGCCTGTTTGCAATTGATTGACAAATTGATTAGATAGTTTTTGGGACAAATAACCTAAATTTAAAGCTAGAATACTTGTTGTATTGGATAAATTATTGATCTGTGTGGCGTAACTATCTGCGCTTTGTTGGAAATTTTCATCAGTAATTCTACCAACTCTTGCTACTTCATCAATAATCAAATGATTAATTCTATCTCTTAAGTAATTTACATTTTCAGATTTAGCTTCTGATAGTCTTAATTCCTGGATGTCAGGGTAAAATTCAAGAGTAATTTTTCCACTATTCCAATCAACGATTATATTTTCTATGAAAGGGTTTCTTCCCTCTAAAGAAATTGTTTGAATTGTATCGTTGCTATTTTGGTAGACAAGGTTTCGAATTTGCTCATCATTTAATGGTTTTGAGATATTTTTAATCTCATTTTCGTTTTGTTTCAGATAAGAAATTGCATTATTTAATGTCTGATATTGATTATTTAACACATTCAATAGCTGTTGTTTGCTTGAATCAAATACAACATTATTTTCTAATGCTTTCTTTTGTTCTTCAATTAACTTGTCTCTTTCCGTAGCTATTTTATTTTTTAACTGGTCAAAACGGGTATTTACTTTTTGAACGTAACTATCGCCGTTATTTTCATCTGTTTGTAAAAAAGATTTTAAATAACGTTTCGCAATTAAACTATTTTTACCAAACGTGTTTTCTGTATCGTTTAAGTCTTTTGCTAAAGAAATGAGAATATCATCAAATCGTTTATCAGAAGAATTAATAGCTGCATTGACTTGTAATGCAGTTTTGCTGTCTCCACCAAAAGCTTCAATCAGCTTTTGCACTCTATCTAAAGTGATTGATTTGTAAAATTCACTGATTTGTCCGTTTTCCTTTAAAGGAGAGTAAACAAATAGTTGAGCATCTTCTTGAGAATTTAGACGAGTGCCTATTTGTCTAATAACAGTAACTTTAAGTTTATCAGTGCCTGGTACGTCAGGAGATAATTCTAATTGAGATGGAATAAAAGGGATTAATCTACCAGCTTGGGGTAAATATCTTTTAAATAAAGCAGCGTCCTTTGCGTTAGCAAATGTTAACTCAATTAAACGAGGATCATTTTCGTTAATTTCAATAGAAGAAGGCTTAATATGTAATAAATTACTAAAAGACTTTAGCCAAGCTTTGGAATCATCTTCTAAGGAATTAACTCTTGAAATGATTTCTTGAGCAACTACTTCAGCCCTATTTTTATCAATAGGAGAGTGAAGAGGTTTTGTGTAATAAAACACCGTTGGGAGGATATTATACAATGTTAATATCATCACTGCCACGATGAGGTAAAACTGCCAGCGTTTTTGTTTTTCCATGGCGAATTACTTTCCTTAAGTTATAGTTGTCGAATATACAATCACTTTGTATATATTGTTTCTTTTAACCTTTGTAGCTTAGATGTCTGCCATTCTTAAAAAAGAATTTTGATCAATCACATCCTAAAGAACATTGAAAACAGCTTTCTTGGGCAAAGCTAATGTTATTTATTAGCTATTTAGCATTGCACAATTTAATTTGTCTTCTAACCTTCTAAAGATAAGAAAGGCCAAAGATCGGATTTAATTTGGACAGATTTTTAAAACTTAAATTACTCCATTGTGTAAAAAAAAATAGACAAATCTTTCTTTCAATTTTTTTCATAAGTTAAGTTAAATAAAAGAATAGCAAACAATTGAGCATTCTGTCTACTTAAGTTTGCAATACCACAACTCAATTCAAATATTTCTTTTATTTTGAGTGTAAAAGAGATCATGAATCGATATTATGACTTCTATCCATTGACTAAATAAAGCTTTTAGGAAGCTTTAATAGTTAGTTAGCTTATTTGAATTAACATTTATGGATAAATTTATATTAAGAATAAAAGAGATGAGTGGTCAAAGCTTATGCAGAATGAAATATTTTAAAATTATCTATAAAAAAAAGTACCTCCTAAAAGGAGGTACTAAAATCATTCTTAACTTGTATCTTAAAAGTTTATTTATGATACATAAGAAGGTTCTTTATTAGCTGTAGCTTCAGCTTGTTTTGCAACAGCTTCAGCTTGTTTTGCAGCTTCTTGTTTTTCTGTAAGATCTTTAAAGCGTGTGCTTAGACCAAATATGGACAAGATCCACAAGAATACGATACCAACAGCGATTGGAGCAATGATTGGCACTAATTGATAAAGTGCACTGCCTGAGTACATTGTGAGTAATCCCATCTGGATGTATGATCCGGCAGATTTTCCACCACGACCACCAATAACGTCAACGGCAGCTTTTCCTTTAACTTTTAATTCTGGATCTAAAGGAATATAAGCCATTTCTTTGGTTGGATCGAAAAGAGAGTATTTTACAGCTTTACCAAATGCATTAACAAATAGTCCGAGTACAACTGCGAAAACGATAAGTTCTTTGTTAATTACACCTTGTGAAATCGCATCAACGATTTTCATGCCTTCAGGTAATAATGAATTGTTGTAATAAATAACTCCGAAGAATATTAAGATACCGCTGATTAGAACAACTGGCGTGATTAACGCACAAGTTTTCCAGCTAAAAGAACGTAGTAAGTTACTTCCTACAAGCATCAAAATAACAGCAATACCACCTGTAAGTGTGGACAATCCACCCATAACGCTATTGTATTCTACTTCAGTTGGATAAGCAATTTTAATCTGTCCTTTCCAAACCCCTTCAAATAAGTTGATAGAAACACCATACGCCAATACCAACATTGCAATTAAGCCAAGGTATGGAGATTGAAGGATGTATTTAAAGCTTTCAGACATAGATAATTTTGCTTTTTTCTTTTTGGTTTCACCCATGGCTTCTGGATCGTAAAAACGTTTGTCTGTTAAAACGTTTCTATTCATCCAATAAAACGTAGAAAGAAGAATAATACCTGCAATAATTACAAACGCCATTAGGTATTGTAGCATTAACCCAGTAGCTTCAGCTCTGCTAAGTCCTAAGCTATGAATAGAACGAGAAATGAAAATAATAGCTGGACCTGAGAGTAATAAACCGAAATTTCCTAAAAAACCAAACATTCCGTAAAAACGGCGAGCTTCTTTAACTGGAGTAATAGAATTCGCAAATTGCCAGAATAATAAGGATAAAACCGCACTTCCCCATAGTTCAGATAAAATATAAAATAGGGTGTATGTCCAGTTTCCAATTAAAGGAATAATCCATTTTAAATTCGGGAATTGTTGCTGGTAATAATGAATGCTTTCTAAGCTCATATGTAGGGAGCCTACGAAAGGATAAATGCAGTAAGGGTATAAACCGAAAAATACTAAGAAAGGTAATGCTGTTGCATAAAATAATCCTTCCTTATTAAATAAGTTAGCCGCTTTAGTATAGAGTATCATAAAAATAACTGCAGATGCAGTAACTCCTATACCTTTTGCAAATGCTAAACTTTCTGCTCCAGCTCCCGGTGAATTAACCAAAATTGCATCTTTAGTATCGCGCAACACTGTATAAATAAACAGGATGCAAAACATCATGATACCCATTGGCAGGAACTTTTTAACTTCATAAGAGTGAATTGGCCATAGCAACTTACGCCAACCTGAAAACTCTTGTTCAATTTTTTGCGACATAAAATCCTTATGTATTAAATTAAAGTTTAATTGAGTTCTTTTACTTTAATTTATTTAAAATTTTTCACTATTTCCCTTGGGATTTCAAGTGAATCACTCTAATAAATATAAAGATGTAAATCTCTCATTAAGATTCTTTTAAGACCATAATCATAAACTGAAACTTTGAAAATAGCAAGAAAAAAAAGTTTTGTCGAAACAGTCTAAAATTGAGATGGATAGAAAAAATATTATATAGAAGTACTTAATTATAAAGACCTTATATGTACTCTTTTATTATAAAAAATTTCTATAAGGTCTTAAATTTCAAAAAAAATTAGTCGTTAGATTGATTTTGTGTCAAAGAATTGCTGCTCATGCATTCGACGTATGAATTCCATAGATCATGATCTACTTTTCCATGTCGGATTGATACGATTAATTCCCGACGAATGGCTTTAGGATCTTTTTTTTGTGAAGAGCGAAGCTTGCGAATCATATCTTCATCGCCTGCCATTTTTGCATTATAAAGTAATCTTTCAATGTCACTTTTAGAAAAAATAATTTGATCGCGTCTTTTTCTAGAACCTCTTGCAGCGCGAGATTTAGGGGGTACTGTAGATGGCTTTTCTACATTTAATATATACTTATATAACATCTCTTTTACTTGTTCTGGTTCTTCCACCTTCATTTTTCTCATAGTAAAATGGTGAATATAACCGCCGGTTGGTAAAGGAATATAGCGACAAATATCATTTTCTTTGTTTGCGCCAATTTTTTTTATAGCTGCATTAATTAAATTTTCTAATTGTTGAGAGTCTAATTTTGTATCTTGAGCTTGACTCATTTCTTACCTTCCTTAAAGTTCTTTTGATGTTAATTTTTTCTTCATTAATAAAACTTGTTAAAACTAATAATCAGTCGAGATTGATAACTATCGCTTGATACAATTTATAATGCCAAGTTTATTAGTAAAAGAGGATTTAGTTTAAATTTCAGGCTTCTCTCAGTATTGTGAGAAACCACTTACAATATTTATTAAGAAAATTTAAAGAGATTATTCTTTTTTATGCAAGTTAAAAAAGAAAACAAATAAAAGTCTTATTTTAATGGATAAAAATGATTAAAAATGACTAATAATGGATAACTAAAAACGTTTTAAATTTTCTAAAGTAAAGGTTTACTGTTAGTGAAAAGTTTGCAAATAAGTTATGATCTAACTTGTTATGAAACAAAAAAATCTTTTAAAATGAATTTCTTTTCCAAATAAATTTAGTTGAAGGAATAATCCATGCCTTTACCAATGGTTAAAGAAATAAAAAAAGAAAAAAAAAGTAATATAAAGAATATTATTGGCATTGCAGCTGGTAAGGGTGGGGTTGGAAAATCAACAATTACTGTTAATCTAGCGCATGCCTTAAAAAATTCAGGATTTAAAGTTGGAATATTAGATGCAGATCTATATGGTCCTTCTTTAAGACAGATGCTTCCAGAAGATAAAATACCTATTCAAAAAGGTGAAACGATTATACCAGCCATTAGTTGGGGTATTAAAACTATTTCTATGGCTTTCTTTAAAAATGCAAATGAATCCTCAGCTGTTAGGGCACCAATCGCTAATTCTATTATTAAGCAGTTTTTGGAAAATGTTGCTTGGGGTGAATTAGATTATTTACTAATCGATTTTCCCCCGGGAACGGGTGATATCCAATTGACTTTATGCCAGCAAGGATTTTTAACAGGTGCCGTTATGATTACAACACCTCAACTTGTTTCGCTCTTAGACGTAAGAAAAGCCATGGAATTATTTCGAAAAGTTAATGTGCCAATAATTGGCATTATCGAAAACATGAGTTATTATATTGTAAATGATAGTAAGGCTTATCCATTTGGAGTAGGCGGGGGTGAGCATTTAGCAGCTGAGAGCGGGGTTCCTATACTTGGAATGATTCCTTTGAGTCCAACATTATGTGAATACTCAGACAGTGGGAAATCCTTATTTTACACCAACAATTCGCAAACTGAATGTTTAAAAACACTATTTTTGCAAATAAAGAATGAAGTTATAACCCAAATAGAAAATTTGAGTTTAAATCAAAAATTATACCTTAAAGAATTTGAATTTACCTGGAAAAAGTTTTAAAGGATCAAAAATATTTATGTATCGGATAATATCTATTCAACAATTAGACAATTTTTCTTTTTGTATAGAGTGGGAAGGTAATGAAAAAAAGGTATATTTCTTAAAAGATTTACAGCAAAATTGTCCCTGCGCTAGTTGTAAATTAGCCAAAACTCAACCGTGTGTAGATCAAAACGTTCAAGCCCATCGCGTATTTAATGTAGGAAGATATGGCTTAAAAATAGAATTTACGAGTGGTTGTTCGCAAGGAATATATAGTTACAAATGGTTAAAGGATTTTAATGCAATTCATTAAAAATATTATTTGGATTTTTGTTTTTTCAAGTTTATTAATTGGCTGCAGCACAGCAAAACGTCCTGTATCTAATAATTGGTCTAAAAAAGACTCTATCAAAGTTTTAGCCACAATAGAAATGCTAAAAGATATAGTCCAACAAGTTGGTGGTGATCGGGTTGAAGCGATTAGTTTGATAAAGGGTAATTTAGATCCCCATTCTTATCAGTTAGTGAAAGGAGACGATGAAAAATTAGCAAGAGCAGATATAATTTTTTACAATGGATTAGGTTTAGAACACGGTCCTAGCTTACAAAGTTATCTTGAGAAAAATAGTAAAGCTAAAAATGTTGGTAGTTTTATTCACAAAAACTTTCCAGATCAGATTTTATTTTTTAAAGGGCAGTTAGATCCACACATTTGGATGGATATGTCTTTATGGTCAAAAACAGTCCCTTATATTGTTGAATCGTTGAGTGAAATAGATCCAGTAAACGCCCCTATTTATCAAAAAAATGGTGAAAAGCTAATAGAGAGTTTGCTATCAACACATGAAGAAATTCGACAAATGTTGCAAGAAATTGATTCAGAAAAAAGATATTTAGTTACAAGCCATGATGCATTTAACTATTTCGCAAGAGTTTACCTTGCAACTGATGATGAGAGAAAAACCAGTACTTGGCAAAATAGATTTATAGCTCCTGAAGGATTAGCACCCGAGAGTCAAATCAGTTTATTAGACATAAAATTTGTAATTTCTCATTTAAAAAAATTTAACATTTCTGTCATTTTTCCCGAATCAAATGTAAGTAAAGATTCTTTAAGAAAAATTATGCAAGCAAGCCAAGAGATGGGACTTAAAATAAAAATTGCAAATGATACTTTATATGCCGATGCCATGGGTGATCCGGGATCTGACGGAGATACTTATCAAAAGATGCTTATTCATAATGCATCTGTCATTCGTAATAATTTAAAAAATTAATAAAATGAGTGCGTTACAAGTTTCACAACTTTCTGTAAATTATGAAAAAACCCCCGTTTTATGGGATATTAACTTTGCCATTCCTCAAGGCAAATTAGTTGGTATAATAGGTCCAAATGGTGCAGGTAAAAGTACCTTAATGAAAGCTGTTATTGGTTTAATTACACCTATTTCTGGAAAAGTAGATTTTTTTACAAAATCGTTGAAACAAATGAGAAATAGTATTGCCTATGTTCCTCAAAGAGAAAGTGTTGATTGGGATTTTCCAGTAACTATCTTAGACTTAGTTGTAATGGGAAGCTACGGATCGTTGCCTCTTTTTAAAAGGCCCGGCAAGCAAGAATATCTAAAGGCTGAAAATTATCTAAAAAAGGTCGGCTTATTTGAGTTAAAAGACCGACAAATTAGCCAGTTGTCTGGTGGACAACAACAAAGGGCATTCATCGCAAGGGCTTTAATGCAAGATGCACAAATATATTTTTTGGATGAGCCATTTGCAGGTATTGATCATAGCAGTGAAAAAATTATAATCGATATATTGAAGAAATTGACAAAAGAAAATAAGACCATTTTTGTCGTTCATCATGATTTAAATACGGTTGAAAGTTATTATGAGTGGGTTATCCTTTTAAATATGAGGTTGATCGGTTGCGGGGAAACTAAGGAAGTATTCACAAATAAAAATTTACAATCCGCTTATGGTAAAAATTTTTCTTTATTTGATGATGCCATTAAGCTTTCTAAAAAAATAAGTACTGGGCTTGATTGATGGAATCGCCACTAAACTTTTTTTTTGATCCTATTTTAAGAGCTCCAACTTTAGGCTCTATGTTAATGTGCTTAACAGCTTCTCTTGTAGGGGTAATTGTATTTTTAAGAAAAAGATCTCTTTTAGGGGAATCCTTATCTCATGCTTCCTATCCCGGTGTAATCTTGGGTGTTGTTATTGCAGGTTATATAGGCTTATCTGATCAAAATGAAGCAGTACTATCCCTTTTAGTATTAATAGGTGGCTTTTTCAGCGCATTATTGGGCCTCTATAGCATTAATTTTTTAGAAAACAACCTAAAAATTAAAGCCGATTCTGCCCTTTGTGTTATTTTATCCACGTTTTTTGGGGTAGGAATTACGCTAGCCAGCTTTGTCCAATTCAATTATACAAACCTTTATAGACAAGTTCAAAGTTATCTATATGGTCAAGCGGCTACAATGACTGACATTAATGTAATAATATATGGAATATTAACAATTTTTGTCATAGTCACTATTTTGTTATTTTTGAAGGAGATTCAAGTTTTAACATTTGATCGCATTTTTTCCAAAACGATCGGAATTCCTATAGTTGTCATAGATATGATTTTTTTTATTCTTATTGTATTAGCTGTAATTATTGGAATTAGATCCGTTGGAGTTGTATTAATGTCAGCAATGTTTATAGCACCAGCTTCTGCGGCAAGGCAATATACAAATTCCTTTTCAAAAATGTTTATAATCGCTGGATTTTTTGGTTTACTTTGCGGATTTTTAGGAAATTATTTATCGGTCGAAATTTCTCAATATTTAGCGCATATTTATCCTAATGAAAGAGTATCTATTCCAACGGGACCTTTGATTGTTTTAATAGCTTCTTTAGTATGTTTTTGGTCATTATTATTTGCTCCAAGACAAGGACTTTTATTTAGAATTGTAAGAATTGCAAAATTTAAATTACAAACTTTAGAAGAGAATGTATTAAAAACTTTATGGCGAAGAGGAGAACCCCTTACTTTAAAAGATATTCAAGCCTATCAAAATGGTAATATTTTTACTATGTGGTGGATTCTCAATCTATTACAAAAAAGAAAATTTATTGCTAAATCAAGTCACACTTATTATTTAACTGATATCGGTAAAATAGTTGCCGCTAAAATTGTGAGATTACACCGTTTATGGGAAGTGTATTTAGCTAATTATTTAGAAATTGGCGTAGAAAAAGTCCATAAAAGCGCCGAAGAGATGGAACATGTTCTAACACCTGAGTTAGAAAAAGAGTTGACAGCTTTTCTACAAGATCCTGTTTTAGATCCACACCACCAACCAATACCCGCAAAATAATATGTATAGCAATCCCTATAACAATACCAATTTTTTTGAATTTTTTTTGCAAGCTTTTTGGCGCATGATTGGTTTTATTAAAGGGGATTTGTCTTATAATTCTTTAGTCAGCGATGAGGTGCAATTAATCGTATTAACGTTAGTTTCAGCGTCAACGGCACTGGTTGGATGTTTGCTCGTTTTAAGAAAAATGACGATGCTTGCAAACTCTTTATCTCATACTATTTTAATTGGAATTGTAGTAGCTTTTTTAATTACAACAAGGGGGTCTATAGAATCCTCTCATGATGCAAACATGACAATAAATTTATCGGCAATGATTATAGCTTCTATTGCCACTGCTTTTTTGACAACGTTTCTAACGGAGTTTTTTGTTAGAATATTAAAACTTCAAGAAGATGCAAGTATCGGCATTGTTTTTACTTTCTTATTTGCATTAGGTATTATTTTGGTAACGACTTTGACTCGGAATGCACATTTAGGGACGGAGGTCGTGATGGGAAATGTAGATGCTTTACAATTATCTGATATTTTTCCAATTGCGATGATTTTTTTGCTAAATGGTGTGATTATCTCGTTGTTTTACAAAGAATTTTTAGTCTCAACCTTTGATCCCTTATTTTCTAGTGCTATAGGAATATCTACTTCTTTTTTTAATTATCTTTTGATGTTTCAAGTGGCCATTACTGCTATTGGAGCTTTTAGATCGGTCGGAGTACTTATGGTGTTAGCCTTTATTACAGTACCTCCTCTTACGGCCCGTATTTTTACAAAACACTTTTCTACTATGCTTTTGTTGAGCTTAATGATTGGAATTGGATCTTCTTGGATTGGGGTTGCTTTTTCAAGACATATTTTAACTATCCATGATATTGCTTTATCTACAGGGGGCTTGGTAGTTTGTGTAATGACAGTAATTTTTTTATTATCTATTTTTACTTTTCTTTTTAGAAAACCTAATTTTTTGAATAAATTTAGAATGACACCAAGTGACGAATTATTAAACGGTTAAAAAAAAATTATTCCCGAAGCATTAAAATTTAAATTTGTAAAAATAATTCTTTATTGCTTCGGCTATAGATGAATCTAAAAAATTAACCTTTGTCTTAATTGTTAAAAGGCAATTTATGCAATTCTGACATATCCTTCAAACCAAAATGTTTAAGAAATTCTTTGGTGATTCCATACAAAGTAGGCTTACCGGGCGCTTCGAGTTTACCGACCCCCTCGATTAATTGTCTTTCTAAAAGATTATGAATTACACCAGATGAATCTACCCCTCTAATAGCATCAATTTGAGGTCTTGTTATAGGTTGTTTAAATGCTATAATAGCTAAAACTTCGGTAGCGGGTTGCGAGAGTCTTTCAGCTTTTCTATTTTTAAATAACATTTCAATATACTTATTGTAATGATGTGAAGTTCGTAAAAGGAAACCATTAGCGATCTCTTCTAATCTTATCGCTTTAGAAGATGTTTCGTAATCATTTTTAAGATCATTAATGATTTGCTTTAATTGTTTTGGTTTTATAGCAAATTCACTTTCAATAATATCTCGAAATTTTTGAAACGAAATGGGATCGTTGCTAGCAAAAAGCAAGGCCTCGATTATATTTTTTATTTCTTTTATAGTATCTTCTAAAAGAGTCTGACAATCATCATTTTCCTCGTATTCAAAGTCTTTTGTTCCTTGAGGAACTTTTGCGGTTTCAATTTCAAATAAAGTGATTTCTTGTGATTTCATAGATCCTTGCTTTCTATGTAGATATACTGATCTTTATAAACTTTTATGATATTTAACTTCATTAATTCTAATATCGCTAAAAATGTAACAATTATTTCAATTTTTGATAACTTCTCTTCAAACAATTCGTCTAATTGAAATCGCGTAAAAGTTTTTAATTTGTTTTTTATAAAAGTTATTTTATCTGAAATATGGCATTCATCTTCTTCAATTATGCCAATTTTTTCTTTATTTTTTTCGCTAATATTTTGAAAAACTAATTTTAACTCATCAACTGTTAAATGCTGTATACCAAGCGATTTTGGAGTTTCAATTTGAACTAAACCTCCACGCAAATAATAATTGGACTGAACTTTTTCTCTTTCAGATAAATCTTTTGCGGCATCTTTAAATTTACAATACTCTATTAGCTGATGAATGATAGTAAACTGAGGATCTATCTCTACATCAGGTATTAATATTTGCTCTTGTTTAGGCAAAAGCATTTTTGCTTTAAGCCAAACCATGAATGAAGTTGATCCAATAAATTCAGCACCATCACTTACGTTCAAGTCCAATTTTTCTTGGAATTTACTCAAGAATTGTTCTATCACTTCTCGAATGGAAATTTCATAAATATCAATTTCTTTTTTTTGTATTAGTTGTAGCAAAAATTCTATCGGACCTTCGAAGTTATGTAAGGTTAGATTAATTAATTCTTCATTGTTCATATTTTTTTTTATTTTCTAAATTATATTTTATTAATTAAGTCAAACTAAAAATTAAATTTTTTTTATTATTTTTAATTGCACATTTATATAACTAAAAATAAGATGAGGTTTGTAAATTGATTATTTTTTACATGGGAAGTGACCATGTTTACAAAAAAAATTTATTATTTCTTAGTGTTATTTTGTTTACAGATCGGAGTATTTTTTGCTCAATCTGATTTACTTAAATATAAAGACATCGATCGCGTCATGTCCCAAATTTTTCAACAACACGTCAGTCAAAGAGAAATGTCTAAAGAGATTTTGAAAAAATCTTTAAAAATTTATATTGATCAATTTGATCCTGAGCGAATCTATCTTTTAGAAGAAGAAGTTACACCGTATCTACAATTAGATGATAGACAAATGTCGCTCATAATGAAAGAATACAAAAACCAAAACTTCACTTCCTTCATTAAATTAAACACCGTTATTCAAAAGGCCATTTTAAGAGCTAGAGACTATCGTAAAAAAATTGCTCAAAACACCGAACTTTGGAAGAAGGCAAAAATTGGACCAATTATTAATTATGGAAGTGAATCTAGAGTTGCTTTTGCAAAAGATGAAGCTGATTTGGAACAAAGAATTCAACAAAATATCGCTAAATTTGCAGAGCTAAAAAACCGACGTTTGTCTAATGGTCAATACTCTTATTCTCCACAACAAATTTTAAATTTGTATGAGCAAGAGCTGTTGCCAAAAGAAGATGCTTATTTAGGTGTTGATCGAAAAGGTAATGCATTGCCCCAAGAAAAAAAAGAAAATTTATTCATTTTACATATTTTAAAGGCGCTCGCTGGAAGCCTCGATGCTCATACTAGCTTTTTTGATCCTTCAGAAGCCTATGATATGAGAGTTAGACTTGAGAAAAATTTCCCAGGTCTTGGGATTATTTTACAAAAAGTGGAAGGGGGCGTCTCTATCAAAAAAATGATTGAGGGGGGGCCTGCCCAAAAAAGTGGTTTAGTGCGTGTTAATGATGAAATTATTGCAATCGATAATCAAAAAATTGACTCTTTAGATTTTGATACAATCACCGAAATGTTAAGGGGACCTTTAGGAAGTCAGGTAAGCTTAACAATAAAAAGAAACAATCAAGATCCAATTCAAATCAAGCTTGCTAGAGAAACAATTGTCATTAACGAAGATCGCATAGATTCAAGTTATGAAACTTATGGCAATGGTATAATAGGAAAAATTACTCTCCATTCTTTTTATAAAGGGGACAATGGGATTAGTAGCGAAAGAGATTTAAAAAAAACGATCGCTTCCTTAAAAAAAATAGGTCCATTAAAAGGGTTAATTTTAGATTTGAGAGACAATAGTGGCGGATTTTTGACCCAAGCTGTAAAAGTTGTGGGATTGTTTATTACCAATGGAGTGGTTGTTATATCAAAGTATAATAATGGGCAAATGCATGTATATCGCGATATGGATAGCCTTAAAGTCTTTGATGGACCTTTGATTGTGTTAACTTCACGAGCTACAGCATCAGCGGCAGAAATTGTAGCCCAAGCCTTGCAAGATTATGGGGTAGCTATAATTGTAGGTGATGAACAAACTTATGGAAAAGGTACCATTCAAAGCCAAACAGTTACAGACGATGCAGGAACTTCTTATTTTAAAGTAACGGTTGGTAAATACTATACAGTATCTGGGAAAACTCCCCAAATTCAAGGGGTTAAAGCTGATATTGTAGTACCCACAGAGTTTAGTCAAGAGCATATAGGAGAGGGATATTTAGACTATACTTTGAAGACCGATACAATTCCTGACGGATATCAAGATAAGTTAGAAGATATTGATCCCAAACTTAGAGGCTGGTATATGCGTTATTATTTGCCGACTTTACAGGCAAAAATAGATAAATGGCGAGAACTTTTACCAATCCTTAAAAAAAGTAGTCAAAAAAGAATAAGCGAGAACAAAAATTTCCAAACTTTTTTAAAAGTTTTAAAAAAAGAAAAAATTACAAAAGATGAGGCTCAAGCTTTGAGAAAGTCCTTAAAAAGTACTGATCTTCAAATGGATGAAGCCACCAATATTTTAAAAGATATCATAAGGTATAATCAAAAAAATAGAAATGAGTCTCTTTTATTAGAAAATGCAACACGTTAGTTATTGGATGATGTGGCATTAGTTAACGGCTGTAAGACTAAAAGGTGATTTTTTTGCCATCCCTTTTGATAAAACCTTAATGAATACAATATGGCCGAAAATAATGTATAGATAGAACACAAAGTTAAGGCAGTTTCGATAGAGGCTTGGGGTATAACAACAAAGCTATATACTGGAATTACCATAAACAACCAAATTGAGAATGTACCTCCTATGAGTAGGAAAAACGTATCCGCTGCGGCAGTTAATGCGCCACTAATAATGAGCCTTATTCCTTCAAGATATTTATAAATAACTACATTTCCTAATCCAAACACTAAAGAAGAATAAAAAAGAGCTTGGCTGTTTTCGTCTAAAGTGCATAAAAAGCATCCAATAATCCAAGAATGGAATAACCATATGAACAAGGCTAAACCAATAGCAAATAAAGTCATTAATATAAAGCCAGCATGAACAAATTTAAACACGGTTTGAGGATGTTTTGCTCCGATAGCATTACCTGCTAAAATAGCTACTGCTCCAGCTAATCCCTCTCCAAAAAAACCAACCAAAATTAAAATATTTTGAACAATACCTGCAACAGTTAAGTGTTTTGTTCCAAGCCCTGCCATCATCTTATAAAAAATGGCCCAGCCAGCTACCTCTAAGACTCCAAAAACTGCATTTGGTAACCCGACTTTAAAACAATTTTTTATCAAACTAAAATCAAAATGCCAATTTTTAGTGCCAAAGTTTTCTCTGTTATATTTGTTAAAAAAAGCAAAACCTAATATCAATATTTGTCCAAAAACCGCGGCATTTGTGGAAATGGCTGATCCTTGAATGCCAATTGAGGGAATTAGTTCACCCCAACCAAAAACTAGCAAATAGCAAAGAACAGAATTAATTACATTCCCAATAAAAATAACTGTGCTAACAAGTCTTGTTTTGCCTTGACCTGTAAAAAAACTTGCTAAAGCTGTAAACAAAACGTGCGCTGGACCAAACGATACCATCCAAAATAAATAAGTTTTTTGCATTTCTTTTGTACCATCCGCTTCAAAAAGAAAAGAGGGAGAAAAAATGGCAATCGTCCAAAAAAATAAACAAGAAAACAGACTTACCCAAATCATTTGCCAAACTGTTTTGCCAAGCGCTTGAAAATGACCGGCTCCATAGTTTTGAGCTACAAAGATTTGCACGACTGTAGCTAATGATATTCCACCTTTTAAAAACACCCATCCAAGGCTCATGGATTCAACTGCTGCGTTATGAGCATCGAGCGAATAGTAAGCCAAAATAACTCTATCTACAAATAACATTAACATTCCGGATAATGCGCTAAGTAATAATGGAAGAGTCATTTTCCATGTTTGCTTTAATATGGCTTTACTATGGGAATTAAACATATGATATTTTGTAAAAATTAATTAGCTATAATTTTAACCTTTAATAAACATTTTTTTATACAGAAAAGAAAATAATTTCAAAAATTAAGATAAATAATACAGATTTTTTCTCGAAATTTAAAGGCGCAAAAAACTTTTTTTTATTCTTAAAGTATTGATAATGCATGCCTTATAAAATAAGCTGAATTTAACCATTGCAAGATAATTAGATAATACTATATGTTTAGGAACTTCTTTTGCGGCCAGATAGCTCAGTCGGTAGAGCAGAGGACTGAAAATCCTTGTGTCGCTGGTTCGATTCCAGTTCTGGCCATATGATTATGAAAAAACTTTTTTTCCTACCGTTTTTTTTATTATTATTATCTTATCACTCTACTCTAACCGGAGCCGGCCCTATAACACACGCGTTTTTAGCGGAACGGTGGTTAGAATTAGAAGAGCATTATCACTCCACCTTTTTTACTTCTAAACAAAAGTCTTCTTTTTTACTCGGATGTTTTTTCCCCGATATTCAATATCTTGGAGGAGTAAGACGCGATCAAACCCATTTTTTTAATGTTTCCTTGGAGCAAATTCACAGTGAAAAAAATCCTTTTACAGCAGGGATGTATCATCATTGTATGGTCGATGAAATAAGAGAAGCTTTTGTGATAAAAAAGGATATGTACCACTATCTTATGCATATGTGGGCTATCCCCGAAGAAAAAATAACAACTTTTTTAAAGCTACTCGAAGAACAAATATTATTTCGCTCAGTAAAAAAAGAATATATTTCGAATATTTTATTACATATCGATAACGAAGAGAAACGGTTTGGTTCTGATAATAAAATTTTAATCCATTGGCATTTGGGATTGTTGATGTCTTTTGGAAATACCCCAAAAAAAATGATAAAAACGGCTAATTTACTCGGAGTTTGTTTTTGGGGGGTAAGAAAAGAGATTATTGAAGAATGGAGTTATTGCTTTGATGAAGTTGTGAACGATCCCTATATTTTGCAGTATGTAGAACAACTAGTAGAAATGTTTGATAACTATTTTATCAATTACCTTAAAATATCTAAAAAAGATAGAAGTTCTTTACTTTCAAATTTTTTCAGATAAAAAGAATTATTGATTTCAAACAAAGCGATAAGATATACTGCACTTTTATAATTTTATGTATCGATATTTAAATAATCTATCTAGGTTACTTTCGTTAGGAGCTTAAAAATGGAATCTAGCATATACGCTATCATCAAATCAGGCGGAAAGCAATATAAAGTGGCAGAAGGCGATGTCATCGACGTTGAATTGCTCGATGCTGATCTCGGTTCAGAAATTGCGTTTGATGATATTCTTTTTATTTCCGGTAACGGCTCGGAAAAACCACAAATTGGTCAACCTGCTGTTTCAGGATATTTTGTTAAAGGGGAATTAATGGACATCGTTCCAGGCCCAAAAGTTACAAGTATGAAATATAAGCCAAGCCATCATCAATATCGTAAATGGGGTCATAGACAACACTATTCTCGCGTAAAGATCACTGGAATTGGTAAAAATCAAGAAGCAAAAAAGGGATAAGTCATGGCACATAAGAAAGGTCAGGGTTCAACCCGCAATGGACGCGACTCACACTCAAAGCGTCTTGGTATAAAAGTTGGATCTGGGGAAGTTGTCAAAGCTGGCAGCATTTTAGTGCGTCAACGCGGAACAAAATGGACACCTGCAAAAAATGTAGGTAGAGGTTCTGACGATACACTATTTGCATTAGTAGACGGTGTTGTATCTTTCCGTAAAACAGATAAAACATATATTTCTGTAGAAACAGGCGCATAATTTTTTGGGAGTGTGTCTTGCACACTTCCTTTATCTTCTATAATCTCCCATTCAATAACATTATATTTTATATTAAGTTACTACTATGTTTGTCGATCGTGTAAAAATCCAACTGCAAGCGGGCCGTGGAGGCAATGGTGTCGTTGCTTGGCGTCGTGAAAAATACATTCCAAAGGGTGGTCCTTGCGGCGGAAATGGAGGCAGAGGTGGTTCCATTATTTTGCAAGCCGATACTCAAGTATATTCTTTAGAATCGTTTAGAAATAAAAGTATATTAAAAGCAGATAATGGGCAGTCAGGTGGATCCAACAATCGACAAGGTAAAAACGGAAAAGACTTAATTTTAAAGTTACCTTGCGGAACCCTTGTTAAAGATATACATACAGGCGAAATTCTTTACGATTTGACTCATGACGGAGAACAAATTGTGCTTTGTCAAGGAGGAAAGGGGGGCCGCGGCAATGATAGTTTTAAAACCCCGACCAATAGAGCGCCGAATATTTTTACGGAAGGTAAAGACGGACAGGCAGCAGAAGTTGAATTTGAGTTGAAATTGATTGCTGATGTGGGTCTTATTGGGTTTCCCAATGCTGGAAAATCCACTATTATTTCAGATCTTGCAAGTGTTAAAGTTAAAATAGCGCCTTATCCTTTTACAACTTTACAGCCAAATATTGGTTTTATCGAATTCGATGATTTTAAAAGAATATATATTGCTGATATTCCAGGAATTATTGAAGGGGCTCATTTAAATAAAGGGTTAGGATTTGAGTTTTTACGCCATATTGAGCGTACTAAAATTTTAGTCTTTGTATTAGATGCTTCAGGAATTGATGGAAGAGATCCTTTAAGTGACTTTGCTATCCTTAAAGAAGAAGTTTATAAATATAATGAAGAATTAAAAAATCGTCCCTACCTTGTTGTTCTCAATAAAATAGATGTGGAAGATTCGCTCTTATTTATTGAAGAATTCAAAAAGAATGTATCTTTACCTAAAAATAGACTTTTAGAAGTTTCGGCCTTATCTGGCGAAGGTATAGATCATTTGAAATCTGTTATTAGACAATTAGTGTTAAATGACTAAGACTTGCAAATAAAAGCTATAAATAAAGTAAAACAAATTCTTTTTGAGTTTATAGCTTTTTTTCTTCTTTCCTTTGAAATAATTATTACTAAGAAAAGCCATTTCTAACTTTTCTTTTCTAAGAGATAAGTCATCTTAATTAAAAATTTACGACATTATTTTTTTTTGATTTTTAAAGTTTAGGATGATTATGAAGAGATTAGAAAATGGCTTAGCCCTTGTAGAAGCAGCAGCATGATTGATCGCCATGGCGCCTGTAATTAATACACCAGCCGGTGGTATTAAAGCTTTAATTGGAACAATTCAATTAATTAGTGGACTAGCAGTTGCTATATTTGCTTCACCCTTTGCTTGTTTTAGTGAGAAGGCTCGTTCACTTGCAAAACAAGGTTTAAAGCATATAGTACATGGATTTGGGAATATCATTAGTGGAATTCTATTATCAATTCCCATAATTGGAAATATTATCGCTATTAAAAGGGGATGTGTGGAAGGTTCTAATGGTGTCTATTGGCATTATCATTCCCATAACTTAAGCAATAGTGATATTATTTATAAAAGAGGATAAATACTTCTTAAGAGGTCTATAAATCTAAGTTCAACGGAAAAGACTTAAATTTTAGATAAGGTAAAGGTTTAAGAGATTTGATGGAATGATACATTTTTTAAAAACAAACTAATCATATTTTAGTTTCTCTTAAACTATTAGAATATTTATTTTTTGAAAAAACTATCCAAGCCTTTTCTACTAAAAATTAATAGCATTTAATTTAAATTAGAAAGTGTTTTGAATATCGATATTGCCACCTAAAAGATGTTTTTCAGCTTCTGGCTGAAAACAAGGAGCCAATAAAGGTATTTCATATTGGGCTCTTTCGATTGTAGCGTATAATTTTCTTCCATCGTAAGGATTAAAAATACCATAAAAGGAAGCTATTTGAAGACCTATTATGGAAAAGGGCTGTGTGATTATTCTAAGTCCATCTTTTGAAAACTCCGAACAATTGTTCGTAAATCCCTTTACAGGAGCATTTTGCTTTAATGGCCAAAAATGATAACCCGTAAATAATTTTGCTATTCTAACAACCATGTTTAAAACCCCGCATGGTATATGAATAAAAGGCGTTCCCAAAGCTATAATAGCACATTTAATTCTAATTACTCTTCGAGATTCATTTAAATATCTTCTACCGGTAGCGGTATCTATTATGTATTTAGGATTATCTTCATCGCCAAAGCTACTTTTAAATTTTTCACCGTCATAGTCTATTTCCCATTTACTTAACGGTTTAAAATCACCTAAACTAACACTCATGATGTTACTCTTTATTAACTTTAAGAAATTAAGGTAATATAACTGGACTCTTACGCATTAAAATCCTTGAAATTTTAGTAAAAGGTATTATCTTCAGCAATTGCTAATATTTATACATTACTTAGCAATTTATAAAATTTAGAGTGAAAATAATAAAGGCTTAATTTTTATTTTTTTAAAGCATATTGGATAGTAACATTTGCTTGAATCGGAACACTGCCGGCTTCAATCGAAGTTGAATCTGAAGAAAAAGTCGTCGCGAGCATTTTATTACGAAGCGTTGGACTACTATTATTTTCTAACTGGATATTTAGTATACCGTCAAGTTGCACCTGTGCTGCTTGAGCTAAAATTAAGGCGTTACTCATCGCGTTTTGGGTAGCAAGAGTAATAGCTTCATTCCAAAATTTATTACTATCTTTTAAATGAAATTGGATATTACTCACATTATTAGCTCCGCTTTTTACGGCTTCATCAATAAATTTACCTGCTAATGAGATCTGATTAGAATTAATCTCTAATGTATTAGAAACTTTATAACCAATAATTTCAGTCTGAAAATTTTCTGCATTTGTTGATTTTTCCATGTATAATGGATAGATTGAAAAATAGCCTGTTTTGTATTCTGCATCAGAAAGACCTGTCTTTCTTAACTGAGCAATAATATCAGCCATTTTATTGTTGTTATCTTTTAAGGCTATGGAAGCTTCTTTATTTTGCGTTATTACTCCAATAGTTAGGCTTAATTCATCGGCTGGAACTGAAACGATTGCTTCTCCTCTTACATTTAATTGAGGCTGGTTTGCAGATAAAGTATTAAACGTAAAAACCATTATTATCAAAAAAAATTGAAAAAAAATCTTCATAAAATCCTTATAGCTTAGATATTAACTCTTGATCCATTCTTTGTCCGTTGATTGAATTCCAATCACTTGTATGTATAGATCCGTCCCCATTTAATATTTTTATATTGAATACTGGCAAAAATACTTCCTTTACTGCGCGTATTGTAAAATCATTTCCGAAAGCTGCTTTTGCTATTTTCTCAATTTCATTACGTGTAAATTTTTGAGAAACTTTTATTAACTGGTTATAAGGCTTTTTGACTAAGTTTTTTGTAAATTTTGTTTGAGGGTATACCGCAAGTTTAGGATTTTCAAAATATAAGTGTACTTGATTGCCATTACGCACGACTAGATGTTTGTCAATAGTGCTTTGTATCCAAGGTTCAACAACAGCGGAATCCAAGTGAAGTTCTTTAACAATTTGTTCTATCGTTGTTGTTCCTCTGTTTTTGCCAAGAATATTTAAAATTTTAAAATCATCTTTATTGGCCTTTGCTAACATTGCGTCTGCAAATCCGTGCGTTTTTTCCCAAGTGTCGGTATTTATTACTATCTCACCATCAACTAAACTCCACAAAACTTGTGCTTCTTTGGGTCGTTTATCGTTTTGTGTAAACTTTACATCCATCAGTAGGTAAGGATAGTAGCTTAATGATGGTTCTTGATATGTTCTTGTGTTATCTTGGAGTAAGACACTACGTTTTTGCTCCATGATATAGTCAGGAGTATATTTTGATTCTAATGTTAGGATTTCTCCGTTTTGCAAATAGGCCATTACATCGCTATGAAGTTGTGGGTTTTCTTGCCACAGCCACCATGCACCACCACTTAGGAGAATTATTGTTCCTAAAATAATCCATCTATTCATAGCTAATCCTTTCATATACGAATTTGCTATTATCATGTGGAAGAAAAAAATTCTTGTCCACAAAAGAATTGCCCATAGATTTAGCTAATGAAATTTTTTTATTGTGTAAATTAAGAAATAAAAAATCTTGGATTTTGAGATAAATTGAAGGGTTACGCTTTAGTGTAACCCTTGACAATTTTTTATAGCTTTAATGTATAAAGTAATTGAACATTGCTTGGATTTTTCTTAAGCAAACCTAATACTAAATTCATAGCATCCACTGGAGATAGATCTGCTACAGCTTGGCGTAGTAAAATAATTTTTTCTAATTCTTCTTGGTGATAGAGAAGATCTTCTTTTCTTGTACCACTTTTTAGTAGATTGATCGCTGGATAAACTCTTCTTTCTGCGCAACCTCGGTCAAGAACAAGTTCCATATTACCTGTACCTTTGAATTCTTCAAAGATAACTTCGTCCATACGAGAACCTGTATCAATCAATGCTGTTGCTATAATAGTTAATGAGCCACCTTGCTCAATATTTCTTGCAGCTCCAAAAAACTTTTTAGGTTTATGTAATGCATTAGCATCAATACCACCTGTTAAGATTTTCCCAGAATGTGGTTCTATGGTGTTATAAGCACGAGCAAGTCTTGTTAAAGAATCTAATAAAATAACGACGTCATTACCATGCTCTACTAACCTTCTTGCCTTTTCGATTACCATTTCTGCGACTTGAACGTGTCTTTCTGGTGGTTCATCAAAAGTTGAGGCAACAACTTCTCCTTTAACAATTCTTTGCATGTCGGTTACTTCTTCTGGTCTTTCGCCGATCATTAAAACTATCAGATTAATTTCAGGGTTATTTTCAGCAATTGCATTTGCAATATTTTGTAAAATAATTGTTTTTCCAGAGCGTGGCGGGGCAACGATTAATCCCCTTTGTCCTTTTCCGATAGGAGCTGCTAGATCTAATACTCTAGTAGAAAGCCTATCCTTGGTAGTTTCCATAATAATTCTTTCATTAGGATAAAGAGGCGTGAGATTTTCAAACAAAATGCGCTCACGTGCTTTTTCAGGAGACTTACCGTTAATCTTATCTACTTTTAAGAGTGCAAAGTACTTTTCCTTATCTTTTGGTGGACGAATTGTTCCACAAAGTGTATCACCCTTTTTTAAATCGAATCTTCTAATTTGAGCGGGGGATACATAAATGTCTTCAGCTGAAGGCAGATAGTTATAATTGGGAGAGCGTAAAAAACCAAATCCGTCTGGCAAAATTTCTAGAACGCCTTCGCCGTATAGTATTTCACTTGGATTTTCGGAGAGAGCTTTAACAATTTCAAAAACCATTTGAGATTTAGTTAAAGAGCCTAAATGCTTTAGACCAATTTTTTTTCCAAACAAGTTTAATTGGTCGATATTCATTCTCTGAATTTCGGCTATTTTGGTTATTTCTCCTTGAGGAGTTGGGCAAGTCAACTTGTTTTCTTGAATCATATCAGTAGTATCTTGAGCACTAGACTGAGGTTTATGTCTTTCATTTTGATTTTCTTCAAAAGTTGAAGATGTATCTGAATAAGTGTTTTCCGGATCCATTTAAGAATCAGACTCCTACTATTTAAGGGGGTTTAAGGGGTTGTTAGACTGGAATACAGTTCTTGAGTTTCTAATAAAAGTTGTTCCATGTCTAGATTATTTTCTAATACATAATGCGCTTTTTTTGCTTTATCTGAAGGGGTCATTTGCTTACTATACCTACTTTCAAATTCTGCACTGCTTTTCCCAGTTTTTTCTATAAATCTTTTTTCTGCTATTTGTTTATCCACTGTTACCGAAACGATGATATCGAAAAAAAATTCCATATTTGCTTCAAAAAGCAGTGGTACTTCTGCCACAAATAAAGGATATTTCTGGTGTTTGTTTACTATTTCGTATTGTTTTTTAATACTATCCAACACATAAGGGTGCAAAATATTTTCCAGAGATTTAAGTAATAATGGTTGGTTGAAAACTTTTTGAGCAATTATCGAACGATCAATAACATCTTTAACAATAATGTCATTTCCTAGTAGCTTGATGACCTTTAACTTAACTTCACTATTATTTAATAAAAGATTATGTACAATTTCATCTGAGCTTACGACATAAGCGCCAAACTGTTTTAAGAGGTGACAAACAGTAGATTTGCCACTTGCAAGACCGCCCGTTACGGCTACTTTCTTTAAATTTAACATTCTTTCCAATTTTTGCCAACGTTGATATCAACGATTAAAGGAACTTTTAATACTTCCACTCCTTGCATTGTCTTTTTAACAAGGATTTCCATATCTTTCAATTCAACTTCAGGTACTTCAAAAATAAGTTCGTCATGAATTTGCAGAAGCATGAAAGATTTAAAATTATTAGTTTGTAGCAAGGAATGAATATTTAACATAGCTTTTTTTATTAAATCAGCTGCAGTTCCTTGAATTGGAGTGTTAACCGCTAATCTTTCAGCCAAACCTCTAATGATCCCATTCTTACTATTTATTTCAGGAATAGCTCTCTCTCTTCCATACAACGTCACAGCTTTGCCCGTTTTTCTAGCTTGACTTTTACAATCTTCCATAAATTCTTTGACTCTAGGGTATCTTTTAAAATATGTGTCGATAAAAAGAGCGGCTTCTTTTACATCTACCCCTAGTTGTTCAGATAAACCGAAGGCTTGTTGACCATAAATAATTCCAAAATTTACAGCTTTGGCTTGATATCTCATATCAGATGTCACTTGATTTAAAGGAATTCCAAAAATTAAGGAAGCTGTAAAAGTATGGATGTCTTCATTATTATTAAATGCTGTTAATAGGTGTGGGTCTTCACTTAAATGCGCTAAAAGCCTAAGCTCTACTTGTGAGTAATCGGCTGCTAAAAAGTGCCAATTATCTAACTGAGGCTTGAAAGCTTCTCTAATTTTTCTACCAATTTCAGAACGAACCGGTATATTTTGCAGATTGGGGTTTTGGCAAGATAATCGACCAGTAGCTGTTACCGATTGGTTAAAAGTACAGTGAATTCGTCCAGTCGATGGGAGAACTTCATTTGGCAAGCTGTCCACATAGGTTGAACGTAATTTCTCAACGGTTCTATAATCTAAAAGTTTGGCACAAATCGGGTAATCTTTTTTTAAGCTTTCTAATACATCAGCATTAGTGGAAAAACCGGTCGCTGTTTTTTTTGGTAATTTAATCCCTAAACGATTAGTTAAAATTTCGGTTAATTGTTTGGGGGAATTTAAATTAAATTCTTCCCCAGCAATTTCAAAAATTTCTTTTTGTAAAAGATTTATTTGGTTTGAAAGGTCCTTAGAAAAGTTTTTTATATAAGGAACATCAATAAATATCCCTTTTCTCTCCATGTTAGCCAATACGGGTAGAAGAGGCATTTCCAATGTATCAAATAAAGATATAAGATTTCTTTCAATTAATTGCTTTTCTAAAATTTGTTTAAGCCTACAAGTATAATCAACATCTTCACAGGCGTATTCACAAACTTTATCTAATGGAACTTGTTCCATAGAAATTTGAGACTTACCTTTACCAATTAAATTTTCAATAGGGATTTTAATTTTGCCAAAATACTCTAAAGCTAAAGTATCTAAAGAATGTTGACGACTATGAGAATTGAGTAAATAGGATGCAATAATGGAATCAAAAGTTGGACTTGCAACAGAAATCCCATGACTTAATAATACATGATAGTCATATTTTAAATTATGGCCATAAAAAGATAGAGAAGTATCTTCAAAAAGGGGTTTTAGTTTTTTTAAAACTGTTTCAGCCAAAATATTACCATTTAAGGGAACATACCAAGCATTAAAAGGCTCATAACAAAAAGCCATACCCACAAGCTTTGCTTTTAAAGGGTGTAAATCAGTCGTTTCTGTATCAAAACAGATTTCTTTTTGTTTAGATAAAAGAGCAATTAATTCATCTAATTCAGATTCATCATTGACTAATCGATAGGAGACGACTTCTTCAGACTGATTAGTTTCTTGGTTTAAATCTTCTTCTACTTCTCTTAATAAAGAGTTGAAATTCATACTCGAATAAAAACCTTTTAAATCAGCGGTATGAGGCTTTTTTAATTCAAAAAAAGTAAAATCTTTTGGAAAGGATACATCTTTATTAATAGTGACAAGTTTTCGACTCAACAGTGCATTCTCTGCTTCATTTTTAACAATTTCTTGTTTTTTGCCTTTTAACTGATCAACATTTTGTAATAAATTATCCAAGGAACCAAATTCGTTTAGTAAAGAAGCAGCTGTCTTTAATCCTATACCTTTCATCCCAGGTATATTATCGGATGTATCACCGGTTATAGAAAGTAAATCTACAATAAGATTTGGAGGAACACCAAAGGCTTCTTGAACTTCTTTTGGCGTTAAAATTAAATTTTCTTTAAATGTATTTAGGATAAAAACTTTGTCTGAAACTACCTGACATAAATCCTTGTCACTTGTACATACAAAAACTTCATGTCCAAGATCTGCTGCCCAAGTAGCAACACTACCCATAGTATCATCAGCTTCAACATTTGGAATATTCAGATAGGGAATACCAATTGTTTCACAAAAAGTTCTTGCCCATTCTATTTGATAATATAAATCTGATGGCATATCTAAGCGATGTGCTTTGTAATCAGAATAAATAGACTGGCGACTTTTTCCGTTATTGGGTCCGTCAAATACAGCTACCACATATTGAGGAGAAAAATCTTTAAATAACTTTAAAACAGATCGTATAAAGCCGTATAAAGCATTTGTAGATTGTCCTTTTGCATTAGTAATATTTCTTATAGCAAAGTAGGATCTATATAAATATCCAGAAGCATCTAAAATAAATAATTTTGACATGGTTATCTCGAGAAAGGCAGAAAAAAAAATTTGTTCTGCCTTTTAAACTAATTTAAGGTTGATAAAGGTATAAAAATTTACCTTGTAAGGATGGATTTAGTTCAGATGGTAGAACGACTTGGTGTTTTATTTCACCTTTGAAAAAACCCAAGCTACTTTTAAAAAGATCATTATACCATGAGCTTTTTTGTAATTCAACAACTTGATAATAATTATCGTGAATTCCCAGTTCCTCGGCTAAATTTTTTATCACCTGAGTTTCTAAATTTTCTACGTGATCGATAAAACCGTATTCTTTGGCGATAGGGGAGGGAAATACTTTGGCTCCATAATCCTCGACCAATTTATCTTTATTCAAATGAGTTCTATTAGCAGTTACAATATTTACAAATTCTTTATAGTAGTAATCGATAATTTCTCGATAATTAGAATCTTCACCTTCTTTCCAAGGACGCAAAGGGTTTAAATCATCTTTACCTTTTCCGGCGGTTATGGTTAAGCTTTTCACCCCAATCTTTTGTAATAAATCTGATACATTAATAAAAGAAGGTGCAAGAACTCCAACACTACCTATTAAACTTACATCTGTCGCAAAAACTTTGTCTGCCGCAGACGCGATATACATACCACCTGAGGCACATAATCCATCAACAAAGGCATAAATAGGCGTTTTATGAGTCTCTTTATAATTTTTTAAAAGTCGAAAAATTCCATCTGCATCAACCACTGTTCCGCCTGGCGTTTGAATGTACAATAAAATCCCTTTGACTCTTTCATCCTTCAAAATTCCTTCTCTAGATTCGGTCAGTAAACGGCGCATGTTTTCTGAAGTCAAATTGTCCATACCAATGACCCCATTTATATTGATTTTTAAAATGACTGGAGCATCTTTGGATAATTCTTTGCGAATCCCTTGGCTATTGGGTTGTATATAAGCTTTAAAAGATTTTTCTTTTTCAAGTTCTGTTGAATTAGTACTAAAAAGACCTAAGATTAAAAGTAAACTGACTAATCCTAAACCGGCTCCTATAAAAGTAAAAATCGTCACAAACAAAGCTCTAAAAGAAGATTTAATAATAGAATTTGACATATGATCAACGCCTTTAAGGATATTAATTAACAACAGAATAAGAAAAACAACGTTTTTTAGAAAGAATGGTTGTTATAAGATTTAAGTATTTTTCATAAGTTGCTAATAAATAATTACTTATATTTTTTTATTTATTATAATTAATTATGACCGCAAAACCTAAGAGAGTATCATGAGTGAAGAAATCCCAATTTTAAGTAATTCACCCCATACTCTTCCGCCAGAGCCTATTGGTAAGCCATTAAAAAATTTTTTTTCTGTCATAGCTTCAGCTTTTTCTTCTCAACCAAAGGAAGCAACTCTTCAAACTTATACAAAAAAATATTTCAGTGTAGAAAGAATTACAAGTGCTTCCAAACCATCTGTTAATAAAGCTAATTTACGCATTTTACTAAAAAATGCGATCAATCAAGAAGACTTAGATCCAATTCTTACTATTTTTAAAAATGGTAATCCAAGTCAAATTGTAAATGAAAGCTTATTACTTCATTCATTTTGTTTAGTTAAAGAAAACTACGCTTTGGAAGATGTTGAAAAAATAAAAAAACGTTTTGCTATCTTTAAAACTATTATTCAACAATCTAATTATAACTATTCAAGTGAAACTAAAGAACTAATTGAGCGAGATTTAAAGCACCTAGCGGGTTTGGTTCAGCACGATGAAATAAAGCTAGAATTAATTAAGAACTTTTTAGCCCATATAGAAAAAACCCCCGATCAAATTTGACCGAGGGTCCATCGACTTCTTCTAGACCATGTATGATTCGAAGAAATCGTATTTCTTTACCTTCCTAACAGTAAAAAGATACCAGCGGCAATTGCAAGAATACCTAATACTACAGGTGGAATTGCAAATCCTGCAATAAGCGTTGATAAACCAACTAAAATCAAGTAAACTGCTGTCAGGAGTATACCAATATTAGTGATCATATACCCTCACATTTAATTCCCCAACTATTATTATAAGATTTTTTTTAATCCTTAACAATAAAAAACTTAAAGCTTATGAATGCTTTGTTTGATCATCTAAACAATAAAAAAATTCATTTTGTAGTTTTTAGTCGGTCAAAGACTAAATCTCTTGAAAAAGTAACTATTCGACTGATTCAATTGCAAAATAAGGAAGTATATCAAACAACCGAAGTTATAGCAAATAAAGCTATCCATAAAAACTACCCATTAGATGAGATAAGACAGCTTATTGAAAAGTTTGATAAGGACTACAATCACCTTTTGTTAAAGACAATAGACGAAGAGTTCGAAGTTCTGACAAATAAAAAAAATGAAAAAAAAATATTAAAACGAAGTCATTCTTCTAAACTTGCAATAAAACACAATAGTGAAAAAAAGACAATTCTTCCACTTGATCAACCGATAGAATTTTTAATCGAATTAGGCATTATGTCCAGGGATGGCAAAATAAAAAACGATAAAAGAGATAAGCTTCATCAGATTAATCAATTTTTATTAATTGTAGAACAGTCTTTGAAAAATTTTGCTTTCAATGAAAAAATATCTTTAATTGACTTTGGTTGCGGAAAATCCTATTTAACTTTTTCTCTTTACTACTTTCTAAAAATCATTTTGAAAAGGGAAGTAGAAATCGTTGGCATAGATTTAAAAGAAGACATGGTACTTTTTTGTAACCAACTAAGTCAAAAATTAGGTTGGGAAAATCTTAAATTTCAGCAAGGATCTATTGATAATTTTCAATCTGATCACAAAATAAATATGATTGTTGCGTTACATGCATGTAATACTGCAACTGATGCAGTCATTGAGCAAGGTATTAAGAATAAAGTTAAAGTGCTTTTATTAGCTCCTTGTTGTCATCAAGAATTATATAATCAAATTAAAAATCCATTATTAAATCCTATTTTAAAACATGGCATTTTAAAAGAAAAATTTGCTGCCATTGTTACAGATGCTTTAAGAGGACTATTATTAGAATCGAATGGTTATAAAGTGCAAATTATGGAATTTGTTGATCCAACACACACTCCTAAAAATATTTTAATTAAAGCTATAAAAAAAGATCATTTATCAAAAATTGAGCAAGAAAAAGCGTTGAGTCATTTTTTAGAGTTAAAGGAAAGTCTACAAGTATATCCAAATCTTGAAATGCGACTCTTTAATTAAAACTTGCTAAAGCTAGTTTTAGTAAAAAGTTTATATAAGTTTTACGGTTCACTATACTCTAATTCTCTTTGTGAGGCAGGTGCTATTTCTGCGGATTGTTCAATTTGAGTGTTTCCACCACCTGTTGGTATTGCCAACTTAATGCCAGTAAATCCTTGAAAAGCCATTGCCATTAATCCAGACATAATAAATGTTATTCCCATTCCACGTAATGCTGGAACTACATTTGAAATAGCTAGTTTTTCCCGAATAGCTGCAATTAATGCGATTGCAAGCCACCATCCAGCAGCAGATCCGAAAACGTAAATTAAGTTTGGAATAAAAGGATAATCTCTTGTGACGGCAAAAAGGCAAGCCCCTAAAATGGCACAATTAACGGCAATTAAGGGAAGATATAGACCTAATGATTGATATAGAGAAGGGGAAACTTTTTCAATAATTATTTCTAAAATTTGAACAAAACCTGCAATAACTGATATAAATAGTAAAAATTCTAAAAAGCTCAAATCAATTTTAGAAGCGTCTAGACCTAAAGTATTTAACCAACTTAAAGCACCTTGGCCTGTAATAAATTTATGAACAAACCAATTTAATAATCCAGAAACTGTTAAGACAAAGACAACGGCTATTCCTAAGCCATTAGCTGTTTTTAACTTGGTGGAACAAGCTAAATAGGTGCACATGCCCAAAAAATTAGCCAATAAAAAATTTTCAATAAAAATGGCCTGCACTAACAAACCAAAAACATTGATAGTTTCATAAGGTCCCATGAACATAGTCGATCTCCAATTAAGCTTTTTTATTAATGATATTAAAAATCCAAATCAAACCTCCAATAATAAAAAACGCAGCAGGAGGGCTTACCATAAGCGCAAAATTATCATACATATCTGGATTATCAGCGGTAGCGTAAATGGATTGAGGGATAACTTGGTAACCAAATAATTGTCCAAATCCAAAAAGCTCTCTTATTGCTCCTACAATAAATAAAACACCTGCATATCCAAGTCCAGCACCTAAACCATCTAAAAAAGCAGGAATTGGTTCTACATTTTTTGCCATACCTTCTGTTCTTCCCATAACAATACAATTAGTAATGATGAGTCCAACAAAAACGCTTAATATTTTTGATATGCTAAAAAAATAGGCTTGTAAAAATTGGTCAATAATAATAACAAAAACAGAAATAATAGCCAGCTGAGTGATCATTCGTACGCTGTCTGGTGTAACTTTTCTCAATAGTGAAACTATCAGGGAAGAAAATGAGGTAACAAAAGCTACAGATAAACCCATTGTTATAGAAACAGATAATCGATTTGTTACGCCAAGTGCTGAACAAATACCTAAAACAGCAACTATAATTTGATTCCCACTCCAAAGTTGATCTGTTAGATAAGGTAAGACGGAATTTTTTCCTCGTGCCATTACTCTTTATCTCCTGCTTTATTTTCCTGATTTATTTTAATTAAAAAGGGTCTGTAAGCTGAAAGAACGTTTTTATAAGCATCGGTTACACCGTTGCCTGTTAAGGTAGCCCCCGCCATTCCATCTACTGCGCTTTTAGCTTTTGGGCTATTTCCTAAGACTTCATCAACTTTTCCTTTTACAACGATTATTCCAACGGGTGCACTTTTGTAATTGGTTTGGCCACTTGCATTTTCTTGAAAAATTTTTTTTCCTGGAAAATAATTTTGCCAGTACGCTTCGGAAATGTTAGCGCCAAGACCAGGAGTCTCTTTTTGGTCATACCAAGTTGTACCAATTACAGTATCGCCATCTGGCTTAATTGCTAAATAGCCATAAATGGCATCCCAAAGCCCTAAACCATTTACTGGAATGACATAACCTGTTGGTTTATCCTCTTTGGTAATCTCTTTTTTGTTAGGATTAATTTTATAGATTAATTTGTAAGGAGCTAGGTAATAGCCGTTTTTTCTATACTCTTCCATATATTGAGCAAAATCTATTTTTGCTTCTTCAAATGTTTTTAGCTCACCTTTATTATCGACCAATAAGGGAATTAGTCGTTTTTCATAAATATCTAATAATTGTTGATTAGTGGCCATATCGTTAACATTGCCAGGAACAAGTTCACCATTTTGATATTTTGCAGGAACAATTTTTCCTTCGTCATTTTCAATAATAAAATGACCGTTATGATCTAATATTTTGGCAGCAATCATCATTTGTTTACTTCGATCTAAGTTACGAGCAACTTGCTTTGGATTAGCTAGGGCGCTCGCTAGTATAGAAAGTATCAATGCACAAGTAAAACTTAAAACAACCATAAATAAAATGGTTTTTAGATTGTTAGAAGTTGGTTTTAATTCTTGATTAGCTAGCTGTTGCTCTGACACGCTTCATTCTCCTTTTAACATAGGACTGAGATACATAATGATCAATAAGGGGAGCAAATACATTTCCCATTAATATAGCTAACATGACACCTTCTGGATAAGCTGGGTTAATCACCCGAATCACTACCGTTACTAAGCCACACAATAAGCCAAAGATCCATTGCCCTCCTTTTAATGTGGGAGAAGATACTGGATCTGTTGCCATAAAGACGAGCCCAAAGGCTAGACCACCATAAATAAGATGTTTGTATGCTGGAAAGCCAAAAGAAGCTGGAGACCAAGCGCCGCCATCTGTACCAAATAAGTTTGAACCCCACTGAAAGCATAGAGCTGTAATATAAGCACCAAGCCCCATAGCCACCATCGTTCTCCATGATGCGACGCCTGTCCATATCATAAATAAAGCCCCTAGAATACAAGCAAAAGTCGATGTTTCACCAATGCAACCTAACTTATCTCCAAAAAATGCGTTCCAATCACTATTGTGTCCAATTCCGTAGTTTAATGAAGAAAAATTATAGGCATCATCATAATATCCAGAGGATAAGCCAAGTCCACCTTCAGATAATGGGGAGGTTACAAAATTTTGCATTTGATCTTGTGTTAAGCTACCCAATTGAGCTTGATGATTTCCAAGAGAATTCCACTTATTAAAAAGAGGACGTATCGCATCTATTGTGCTTACATTTTCTCCTAAATTATTTGTAGCAATAGCATCTGTGTGAATTCGTTCGATTTCATGATTTATATTAAATTTAGCAAGAGGCGTTGCTTGACTGTATGCATCTAAGGAATTTGTTCCAGCATCCTGATTCATTTTAACTAAACTTTGTCTAATTGTAGTGGGATTAGTACCTACCCAAACATCACCGGACATTCTACCCGGAAATCCAAAAAATAAGAATGCTCTGCATGCAAGAGCTGGGTTTACAATATTCATACCAGATCCACCAAAAACTTCTTTTCCAAGAATTATCCCAGCTGATACACCAACTGCCGCCATCCAATAGGGAATAGTTGCTGGTAGAATTAATACATATAAAATTCCTGTAACTAAAAAACCTTCTGAAATTTCATGATTTCTAACTATAGCAAATAATGCCTCCCAAAGCCCGCCGACAGTATAGGTAATGATTAGTAATGGAACGACGGCTGCAAGTCCTAACCAAATGAAGGTTAAGTAACGATTATCTTTAGCTGCGAAATCTATGTAACCTTGAAAAGTTTGTGAACTAGTTAAATATTCGTTCATTAATTTGAAATCACCACTTGCATAAACGAATTTTTGAAGCCCTGTATTCCATATTCCCCATAACAAACAAGGAATTAATGCAACAACGACTAATACCATCCACCTTTTAATATCTATAGCATCTCGTATATGTGGTCCATTTTTGGTGTTTAGGGGAACTTCATATAAAAATGTATCGGTGGCATTTATGAGCGGTTTAATCTTATTTAAAGGCTTACCTTCTTTAGTTAATTCGAGTTGATAGTCTAACAGTCTTCTCAACATTGTAGTGACTCATTTTGTGTTAAAGGTTTCGAATGTCAGGCTAACAAAATTTATGCAAAAGTCAAATAAAATCTTTCATAAATTCTTTTATTTACAAACGAAATCAAACCAAAACACTAAAATATTTAAGTGCAATTAACCTTTGAACCTAAAATGTTTCAACGTTTCTGAGTTTACAAATTGATTGTAAAAGTTTATAAGCTTAAATCTATTAATAGATAAATGACTGATTTGTAAGTGAATATATTCCTAAGTAAAAGAAAACTTTTATTTTTGCTTTTATTACTTTTAGCAAATTTTTTCATTCTGGCCTTTTACCTACCTCACTACTTGGTTGAACATAATATAAAAAACTTTGTTAAGCAGCAGTTTAAAGGAGATTTTAAATATAAAAGCTTAAAAAAGGCAAACAATGAATGGATATTTACGCAAACGAATATAATTAATAAAAAAAAAGGAATTAATTTTGTAGCACCCCAAATCATAGTTAACTATTCATGGTCATTATTTAATTTAAAAGCAGATATATCCATAAAAGTAATGGATGCTTTGTTAAAGCACGACGGGTCAATTACATCTATCCAAGACTTAGATTTTTCAAATAAAAGAAATAGTAAATGGTTTAAAACAGCTCAGAATGTTGAGTTTGTAAAGGGAAAAATTGATTTAGGGCATCATTTAATTGAATTTGATGCAACTTATAAAAAAAATGAGAAAGAAAACTGGGGGTACATCCATTTTAAACAAGGCAATGAATTAGGATTAATCTCATGGATAGAAAAAGGGTTCGAAAAAGATTTAATTCTTAAATGTCAAAATATACAGATGCGTCATTTTTCAACTTTTTTTGTTTTAAATCGTTTATCTGCTAAAAATTTAATCATTAAGGAAGGTATTTTAAATGGTGAATTTATCATTTCCTCTAAAAATCTCCTATGTAATGCGCGTGTAGACAGATTAAAATTTTTTAAGGCAAATTCAGCTGAAATAACTGTAGAAGAATTTACTATTAAAAATATTGATAAAAATAGATATGGTTTTCAAGCCTCAGGAGGTTCGTGTGGCGCAATCGACCAAATATTTTGTCATTCGGTAAATGTAGATGGAACAATTGCGGTCCAAGCTATTAAAAATTCATTTTCTTTTAATATTATATTAAATAAAGCCACTGGCAAAAATATATTTGGTGACTTTACTAGTAAGGGGGAATTTGATTTTAAAGAAAAAAAATTGAAAGGAAATATATTTACTAATTTTTGTAATTGTAATTGTATTATTACCTATGATGAACAATGGCAAGTTAGAGCTGATGGTAACCCGTACGAAATAATCTCATTATCCACTAAAAATGATGATCGATTTAATTTTTTAAAAAACAGTAAATTTACTTTAAACAGCTTTTTAACCGATCAAGATGATTTTTTATCCTTCAAAGGACAAGTATCTTTTCAAATTGACGATCATCTATCCAATCTCGATTTTCAGTTTAGCAAAATTGAACCATCTGTCTCAATTAAGAGCTTACCAAAAATTGTCGCTAGTTTAGAAGGAGAGTTTGTACTAACAAAGGCACCAAGCCAAATTTTGCAGTTTTTGCTACCCGAAACAAACTATACCTGCACAGAACTTAATTTAAGGGGTAAGCTAAAGGATAGTATTATTCATTGTCAGTATAATGTAGATGATTTTATCTTAAGCAATAAAAATTTCTTTTTTAATGCTGATATAGAATTCTTAAGCAAATGGGATATCGCACAAGGAATTTGCTCATATACGGGGAGTTTAAGGCAAGGAACATTTACGGAAAATAATGAGAATCTATTTCTCAGTAAGATATCTAGTCATTTTTTTTTAGAAAATAATTTGATTGTTTTAAAGAATTTGGAATTTTTTAAGGATAATATTGAGTTAAAAGGGGAAGCTGAAATTTATTTAAATTTAGACAATAAAGCTGCGAACATCATTAACTTAAACATTTTTCCCTTATCGTTTAGGCTATCTGAAATTATTTCTATTTTGCCTGAAATTTCTTTTTTAAATTCATTAAACAATTTTGATGCAGTTATCATCTTTAAGCAGCCTATAAATTTGAAAGTCTCATTTCAACAAGATAGATGGCAATTAATAGACTTCAAAGCAAGAGGTGAAATAAGGGATGGTGCTTTCACAACACCTTGCACAAATCTAAATATTGAAAAATTTACCTGCCAATTTTGGTATGATTATGGAAACAATGTAATAGAACTAAATACAATTGAAGGCTTAATCGAATCAAATAATTCATTAGTGAAAGAAAAATATGCATTGGGTGGGGATAAACTAATTATAAGCAAAATCAAAGATAAATACTTTGGAACGTTAGACTTTTGGATTGGGACAAAGAAAAAAGACATCCTAAGGCTAAAAGCTCAAATTTTAGAGTTATCTGATAATAAATTTGAAATTACTTTTGATCCAATCAAAACACATATTGATACGATAACCCCTAAAAGTAAGCCGATCATTTATTCAATAAAAAATGGCATAGAATCTTTGGAATTAGCAATACCTATAACTTTATCTAAAATTTCTGCAGAAACAAAACAACTATTTAGATTAATTGAAAACAGTACGATATCTAGAATTAATGCTTTTTTATCAACTTTTGATTTGAACGGTAATATAGATGTATTTTTTTCTTACCAAAATGAAAAACCATTTAAGGTTGTAATAGAAAGCTCTAATTTTAAAGTTGGAGAATATGATGAAAAAAATATCATTGTTCAATTGGACATCCATAATTCGAACATAGAAATAAAAAAATGCCACTTTGACACGTGGCAAATGATAAGTAATATTGTATTAAAAAATTCAATACTAATGATCGATTCCCTTCACCTGTTTTTTGAGGGGGAGCCATTTTTTTTGTTTGCGGGTGAAATACAACTTAGCACTTTAAAAACAACCATCCAATCTTTCTTTATAAAATCTCAGTTCATACAAAAAATTTTAACTAAAAAACTTGCTTTCGATGGGACAATCATGGGAAGTGGAGTTATTGAACAACAGTTTGAGAATCAACCTAATTTTCAGTTAAGTTTAGAAGGATCTATTGAACCAAAAATATCCAATTCTTTAAAAATAATTCCCCATAATCTTTTATATAAATTGTTTATAAAAAATGTTGCAAGTTATGATCTGGAAGGCTTATTGAAACTTTCAGATCTCAACGTCAATAATCAACTTTTTCCCATTTCTTTATTAGAGCCTAAGATTGAGTTTACTAAAGAAAATTTTAAGCTTCATTCAATTTGCAAGTTTTTAAACACCAATTACGATTTAAATATACAGTCTTCGTACCGTGATTGGTTGAAAGGGTCTGGAAATTTGTCGAATTCCATCGACCAAGAAGCCACTTTTTTATGGGACTTAGACAATCCTGATATCCCTGTAACAGAATGTAAAGGGGTTATACAAAACATTACCTTCGATTTGCAAAATAGTAAATCTTCTTACAGCTTACGTGGAATAATCAAAGGTAATCTCAGAAATTTTAGTGAAATAGCCAAAAGAAATGATAACCCGTTCCCTAACTTTACAGATGGTGTTTTTCTATATAATGGGATTTTAAATTTTGATACAACAAGTCCCGTTAAATTAAATGGTAAACTTTTTTTAGATCGAGTTCAAATAGAAAAAATTTATTTGAAATCTATTCAGACAAATTTAGAATTAAACGATCATACAACTACTCTTTCAAAAGTTGAATTGATCGATACAAATTGCCATTTGATTATTCCTCATATGACAATAGATTCTAAACCTGAAGAATTCATATATAATATCCCACTTGTTAATATAGATTATTTAGATAGTGATTTATTAAAACACACCTTTATAAATGAACTGGAAAACAAAAATATTTTTTTAAAAAATAGTTTGATAAAAAATATAATCGCCAATGGCAAGAACTTTTGGTCAACTTTTACAGCCGATAGCATTGTTCACTTTTCTTATAAATCCAAACATTTAACTTCACCCTTAATTTGTAAACCTATGGAAGAATTAAAAAGAAATGGATTATCTTTTCAATCTATCCAATCGTTAAAAGGAACAATAGAGTGTGAAGTAAAAAATCAAAAAATAGAGTTAAAGAAATTAACTAAATTTTTCAGTTCTAACAAAGAAATAAAATTTAGTTTAGCTAATCAATGCACTTCTTACATTGATTTCAATGGTCAACTAAATTTGCATTTAAAAATTAAACAAACCAATTTGTTATTTAAATTTGGTGATTTGTTTATGTTAAAACTTAGTGGTTATATTGACAAACCTATATACTCTATTCAAAAAATTCCCTAACGGTTATATTTTTTTAAAAAGTATTAATAAATAGTAATGGAATGAATTTAAAAAAAAATCTGATTTACTTTTTTGTTTTCTTAAGTTTTCTTTTTATAACAAGTCGGATCTATTATAGAGCCACCGATGATTTCCGGTTAGGCAATATAAAATATGAACTTCCTTTTAACCCAAAATGGGAAGTAGATCTACCTGATAGGCAAAAATTAAAAACTATTTTTTCCCAAAATTTTTTTTACTTAGGAAAAGGTGCGCAATCTTACGCTTTTGTTAGTGAAGATCAAAAATACGTTGTAAAATTTTTTAAATTTAAACATTTAAAAAATAATATTTTTTCTAATTTGATCCCCCCTGTTTATCCTTTTAAGGATTATAAAGAAAAACAATCTTTAAGAAAAAAAAGAAAGTTAAATAGTGTTTTTGAAGGATACCATTTAGCCTATCTCTTCCATCGCTCAGATAGTGGTTTGATCTACATCCACTTAAATCAGACTGATTATTTGAATTTGAATGTAAATATCAAAGATAAAATTGGTTTTGAACGAAATATTGCTTTAGATGATGTTGTTTTTATCTTACAAGAAAAAGCAAAAACTACCAAAAATGCCCTTTGTGATAATTTAGAAAAAGGAAATTTAAGTGAAGTTAAGCAAAAGATAAGAAGAATTTTTGATCTATATTTAACAGAATATTCAAAAGGACTTTATGATCAAGATCATGGAGTTTTATCAAATACTGGATTTGTTGGGGAGAAAGCTATTCACTTAGATACTGGTAAATTAATAAAAAATGAGGAAGTTAAACAAAAAACATTTTGGCAAAATGATCTAAAAAAAGTAGCGACGAAATTTGAGCATTGGATAAAAATCAATTACCCTGAATATTATCCAGATCTTGCAGAAGAAATTGCAAGTAACCTTAACGATTTAAATGAAAGGGTCTTATAATTTTTTTTGATGACATCGTTATTAAGCTTAATTTTTCCACCTTATTGCTTACATTGTAAAGCAAAAGTTAATAATCTTAATTTAAAGATTTGTCAAAGTTGTGTAAATGATTTGATTTTCTTAAATAAAGATGAACATTGCCCCCGTTGCTTTGCTTTTAAAGAAGTCTATGTTTTATGTAAATGTGCAGAAAAACATCAAGAGGTAGATGCTGTAGCTGCGGTTTTTGATTATTCTGGGGTCGCTTCTAGCTTAATCAGAAATTTTAAGTATAACCAAAACATTTCTTTAGCTAAAAGCATAGCTGCATGGATGTATTATCAATATATTCAATTGGGATGGCCTCCCTTAGATTTTATAATTCCCATGCCTATTTCTTCCGTACGATTGTTTTTTAGAGGTTATAACCAAAGCTTATTGATAGCTTTAGAATTAGAAAAATTATTACAAATCCCGGTAATTACAAAAATAAAAAAAAGAAATGGAACCTTTAGCCAAGCTAAGCTAAAATCGGATCAAAGAAATAGACTAAATTCTAATAATTTCAGATGCGATTATCTGCCAGAAGTTTTTAACAAAAAAATTATGATCATTGATGATGTTATGACAACTGGCACAACCGTTGAGGCATGCGCAGAAGCTATTAGGAGAGAAAATATGCCAGAAGCGATTTACGCTTTAACTTTTTGTAAAACATTTTGAAATAAATTTTTTAGGCAGATCTATGTATGATGTTATGGTTGTCGGTTCTCACCCAGACGATATAGAGTTTGGTTGTGGAGGTATAGTTTGTAAATTAGTAAAGGAAGGTAAAAAAGTTGTATTAGTTGATTTGACATTAGGGGATAAAGGCACGAATGGTAATCCTGAAATTCGTAAAAAAGAAGCTTTAAAAGCTGCAGAATTACTGGGAGTAGATCGTTTTTTTTTAGATTTTAATGACTGTGAAGTAATAGATAATTATGATAACCGTTTAAAAATAGCAAAAATCATTAGAGAATGTCGACCAAGCCTGATTATTGCTCCTCCAATCCAAAAATATAGCAATCATCCAGATCATAGTGCAACAGCTGAGCTCATTCGTATAGGAGCTAGATACGCTCGTTTTAAAAAAATTTTACCCGAATTACCAGTCCATTTTGTAAAAAACGTTTTACATTATATTCATGTATATTACGACAAAGTTGATTTTATCATAGACGTAACATCCCACGTTGATGAATGGAAAAAAATGATGGAGTGTCATGCAAGTCAAATGGTTACATATCCTTTTGTAGATCGGGTTTTACGATTCTCTTCTTATCTTGGAGTATTAATAGAGCGCCCCTATGCTCAAGGGCTTATATCTTTAAGTCCAGTGGTGATTGAAGATATAACAAATTTATCTCAAGGAATTAGAGAAATTTAATTTTTTTTTATTTGCTATAAGTAAATTTTAGCCATTAAATCCATTTTTTTTGCCTAAAGTAGATGAGCATACCAATAAATATTAATGCCATAATACCAAGTGTAAATGGATAACCCCATTTCCAATGTAATTCAGGCATATTATCAAAATTCATTCCATAAATACTTGCAACAAAAGTTAAAGGAACAAAAATTGTTGTAATGATTGTTAATACTTTAATAATTTCATTCATTTTCATATTAATATTGGAAATATAAATGTCTATCATGGTACCAGCTAAATCTCTAAATGTTTCTATATTATCAACAGCTTGAATTACATGATCTTGTACATCATTCATCCAAAGTTTTGTATTTTCTTCTATGTAATTTCGATCAAGTTTTATGAACTTTGAGATGACTTCTCTAACGGGCCATATATTTTTTCTCAAATAGGAGATATCTTTTTTTGCGCGTAAAATTTTTAGTAAAGTTGAACTGTTCGAGCGATTAATTAGTTCTTGATCTAATTTTTCAATTGTATCGTCTAAATATTCTATTACTTCAAAATATTTATCTACTATGAAATCAATAATTGAATAGCAAAGTCTGTCAACTCCTTTGTCTTTTAATTGACTATCTGCTTGTTTCAATCTTTTGATGATAGGGGTAAATATTTCATGGTCAGATTCTTGAAATGAAATTAGTAAATTCTTTTGTAAAATTAAGCTTATTTGCTCTTCTTCAATTAATGAAGTTTTTTGATTTAGATGTATAAATTTTAAGATAATAAAGCAACTTTCTTGGAAATCATCTAATTTCGCTCTTTGACCAGAGTGTGCGATATCTTCTAAGAGTAGAGGATGTAGATGAAAGGCACTCCCTATATTTTTTAATAGGTTGACATCGGAAATGCCCTGAATGATTAGCCAATTGTTTTTATTTTTATCTAAACTATCAAAGGATATTGACTTTGGATTTAACACACGTTCATTCACCTCATTTGTAAAATACTCCACTAATGAAACTGTTACAGGTGTATTCGCAAAATTGCCAATGTGTACTATTGATCCAGGTGGAAGACCAATCTTTTTGGAAAGTTTTTTATTATGTTGAAACATGTGTTATCCTTAAAATAAATAACTAAATTAGCTCTTTTTATTGATATACACCATATAGGCTTTTTAATTTGCGAGCTTTATTTTAGTTTTTTATCTTCAATTTTGAGCTATATAAAAAATCTCCATTCCTTTTATCGTCAGGTTAGTTATAAAATACATCTACATTTATTTTTATAAGGTTGATATGAAAATTGGTATAGTTTGTTATCCAAGTCAAGGAGGAAGTGGGGTAGTTGCCACAGAACTTGGACATGCTCTTGCCAATCGTGGTCATGAAATTCATTTTATTACCTATGACAAGCCATTTCGTTTAAAAATGGATAATGAAAATATTTACTTTCATAAAGTTAATATAGCTTCTTATGACTTATTGAAATATCCAGATTATGGCCTAAATTTAGCTGTTAAAATGATTGAAATAGCTACAAAATTTGATTTGGATATAATCCATGTCCATTATGCCATTCCTCATGCAACAAGTGCCTATCTCGCAAAACAAATTTTAAATCACGATAAGCCTAAAATAATAACAACTCTTCATGGCACAGACATTACATTAGTTGGCAAAGATCCCTCTTATTTTCCTATTGTAAAGTATAGCATTGAAAAAAGTTGTGGGATAACTGCAGTTTCTCAATCTTTAAAAGAGCAAACTCAAAAGTATTTTTCCATTTCTAATCCGATTAAAGTTATCCATAATTTTTTTGCAGCTGATAAACAATTGAGAAAAGTAAAACCTTTAAGAGATATGTTTGTAAAAGGAGAAGAAAAAATTATTTTACATTCTTCAAATTTTAGAGCTATAAAAAGACCTTTAGATGTGTTAGAAATATTTTTAAAGATTAATAAACAAATACCTTCCAAATTAGTCCTACTAGGTCGTGGTCCCGAACTTAAAAGTCTAGAAGCAAAGGTTGATCAGCTAAATATACAAAATGAAGTTTATTTTGTAGGGGAAAGTATATATGTAGATCCTTATGTGGCAAGTGCTGACTTATTTTTGTTACCAAGTGAGCAAGAAAGCTTTGGATTGTCTGCATTAGAAGCTATGGCATATGGTGTCCCTGTTATTGCTACAAATGTAGGAGGAATACCAGAAGTTGTTCATAATAGAAATACAGGATATTTATCAAACGTTGGTGATATTTCAAAAATGGCAGAAGACTCAATTCGATTACTAAAAGATGATAAACTATATAGTAAAATTAGTGAGTGTGCACAAGAAATTGCTGAAAAAAATTTTTCATTGAATAAAATTTTAAATCAATATGAAAATTTTTATCAAAATATACTAGAGAAAAAATGAGAATAATGTTTACGAACTAATATTTCTCTCTACCATACTAATTTGTCTTGATAAAGTTTCGTCGCAAGCTTTCTTTTTTTCTATATTTTTGCAAGCATGCAAAATTGTTGAATGTGTTTTATTAAAGTATGCTCCAAGCATTTGCAATGACTCATTAATTAACTTACAGGCTAAATACATGGCTACTTGTCTTGGTAAAGCCACGTCTTTAGTTCTTACAGAACTTTTCAAATCACTAACTCTTACTTGAAATACAGCTGCAACGCTTTTCAAAATTTGTTCAACTGAAATTTTTTGTTTTGGTATTTGTTGAAGCATCTCTTTTAAAGTTTTAACCACTAACTCTTTAGTGATATTCATATCTAAAAGTCGAGAATGAGCACTTAATCGATTGATGGCACCTTCTAATTGTCTTACGTTATTATAAATGTGTTCTGCAATAAAAAATGCGACATCACTTGGTATTTTTAAACCTTTTTGTTGCGCTTTATGTTGTAAAATAGCAACTCTTGTTTCCAATTCTGGGATACCAACGTGCGCAACTAAACCCCATTCCATCCTTGCTATCATTCTTTCCGAAAGCTTTAACTGAGAAGGTGGTTTATCGCTTGTAATAACTATTTGTTTATTTTGATTTATTAATGTTTCAAAAGTGTGGCAAAACTCTTCTTCAAAATTTAAACGGTTTTGTAGAAATTGGATATCATCAACTAAAAGTACATCTATATCTGATCGATAAAATCTTTTCATTTTGTCGACAGATTTATTTCTTAAGCTATCCACCAAATCGTTTATAAAAGCTTCCGTTGTAATGCATTGTACCCTGAGCTTCTTATGATGTTCTTTTACATAATGACCAATACTATGCAGTATATGCGTTTTCCCAAGACCAACCCCACCATGAATGAAAAGGGGGTTATAAGATTGGCCCGGACGTGAGGCGACACCAATTGCAGCCGACTTTACAAATTGATTTGTAGGGCCTTCTATAAATGTTTCGAATCGATAATTGTTATTCAGCTTTGTTTCATGGGAAGAAACTTCTTCGACTCCATCCTTTTCAATTTCTTTATCCTGGGATAAAGGTGAAGTATTAGAAGTTATGGCAATTTTTGCAGGAGCAGCTAAATTAAATCGGATAGAAGGTTCACCATCTGAAGTAACAGGTAAAAAAGCGCATAAATCTTTTTTATAATTTGAGAGCAAATATTCTTTTACAAATACATTGGGAACTTCAAGAACAATTTCTTCGCTAGTCTCTTCCAAAACTTTTATAGGGGCAATCCAGTTTCCAAAAGCGGTAGCTGAACAACGGACTTTAACATATTTTATAAAGTTTGACCAGTTGTCTTGAGTTTGGCTAGCTGACATAATAAGTCCTTTCAGTTATGAACAACATTTCCACAATCTAATCTGGGCTGTTAAAGTGCAAATCTAACAGGATGAAAAAAACCTTTCAAGCAAATATTGATTTTGTTTATTTGCATCAAAAATTAAAAGTGGAGCACACGATTATATATAAACAGGCAGTTACGTGCAAAAAAAATAAAATTTTTATGATCTAAATTTTAAAAATATATTTTATCATTTAGAGGATAAATACTATAAAAAGTCTAAATATTTGCTAAAGCTTCTATTTTAATTATTTATAAGCTTTTTAGGTAAAATTATCCTATCATAGACAAGCACTATTTTGCATGTAACAAAGTTCACCAAAATGTTTTTCTTTTTTTGTCACCCTAAGATTTTCTATGGATGCCAAAGAATTGTTAACAGAACATAGAAATTGAAGGGATTGTAAATTAATACAAAATGCATTTTCAGCCGGTATTATAGATGTCTTTTTGGTAAAATTTTGATAAGCATTTAGGTAATTTTTTCTTAAAAGCTGGATCATCTCAAGCCTTAAATCTCCTTTAGAGCCATCAAATTCGGTGCATAAAGCAACTTTTGGTTGTAACTCTTCAATTAAATTGTAAGCACCATATAAGCCTAGACTATTTTGTTGATGTTTTACCATTTTTATATCTTCAAGGCACGTTTCACCAATCCCACAAATTAAAATGTCTACACTTCCTATGTAATGTGAAAGTAACGGAGACCAAGTGGCCCCAGATACATATGCCATTTTCAAAACGGATTGATCTTTTCTTTTTAACTCAAATGTAATACCAAGAGAAGAGTTATCCTTACCTTTCCCATATAGATAAGTTTCATTTCTCCCAATAGGAAAGTAGTTTAAAGAAACTTTTTCATTGATTTCAATTGTTTCTACATCAGGGGAATCAAAGTACATATCTAAAGGATGGGTAATATGACCCTCTTGTTTAAATTGAGCTTTAATAATTGAAGATAATTCTTGATAACATTTTGTATTTAGATAGTAGTGGATAACTTGTAATTGATCATTTTTATTATTTAATTGCTTATTTAAATAGTATATGTTTTTAACATCTTCTGATAATTCAGATTGATCATTTGTTATAAAGACATAGTCAATATCTTTTAAAGTAAATCCTTGAGCGTGAAATTGCTTTAGAAAACCTTTACCAGGATTAATTACATAACCTTTGTTTTCCCATCGAAAAAAAATGCCACCTTGAGATTTTCTTTGGGAATCAAGCAAAATAAAACTTGAATAGTCTTCTCTTTCCCATCTATGGAAAAAAAATAAACAGTTTTCTTTTAGAGTCGTTTTGTTTGTGTTTTGTAAATATTTAAATATAGTATTTTTTTTAAAATTGTTAAAATCACTAAATATATTTTCAAAATCATCATGAGATTGATCTAATCTTGTAGTAGAAGAGGTGTTTACTGACTCTGTGTTGAGAAATGGTTCATTGATTTGCTGAGAAAAATCCATTTTTTCAGATAATAACTGCTCTAAAGTGTTGGATTGATTATCTTTTGGTGTCGTTTCCTTGATTGCCATAATGTCATTTGTGTAGAGCTGCTCTGTTTGATACAATTCATTTTCATGCAAAGGTTCTTCAGTAGCCTCGTTAAGCACATCTAAAGGTTTTTCTAAAATTTCACTTTGCTCGAGTTTATTTTCATTCATCTCTTGACTATATTTTTGGTTTAAATAATTCAAAAAAAAATCTTGGGGAAAGTACATTCCAGCTTTTTTCAAAAACTTTAAAGTTTTATCTTTATGGTTTAAACTATCGGAAACAAAGGCAGATGCTCTATAACAAAAAAAATGAAAATCAGGTACATTCCTCGCTTGTAAATAAAATTTTAAAGCTTGTTCATATTGATCTGAATAGAACGCTTTTTCGCCTAAAAAAAAATCTTTATAATTGCCATTCTCAGAATCATTTTCATAATCATTAATCAAATTAAGAACATATTTTTTAACTAAGGATGGTTCTTGCTGTGATACTGTAAAGGTTTCAATTTGTTTCAAATAATTTTCTAATAAAAAATGATTCATAATGAATAACGACCTTTTGCACTACACGGATTAATTTACAAACTTTTCTTAAACTAACGTCTATTATCAAAAAATGGATCATACGATTAGATTGAGAAAATCGCAATTCTTTTCGGCTTCTAAAATATCAATAATAACAAACTTAAATCAAAAAAATATTAATATTTTTTTAATCAATTTGCTTAAAGCTGGGTTTGCGTCAATGACATTTTTAAATAAATTTTTCTACTTTATCCCTGCTTGATAAATAAATGAACGTATGAAAGAATAGCTATTTCGACAAAATTTTTATACTATGATATCTTTTAATAAAACAAAAATTACAGAACATACCTTAGACTTCTTAAAAACAAACTTAAAGCACACAGATCTGTCTCAACATAATAATCTTGAATTATTTGAACAGAATTTAAGAAATTTTTTCGAATGCCAATTTGTAATAATCTTTAACGATGTAAATGATGCATTTTACGCAGCTTATAATGCTATAAATTTAGATCACTTTGATAAAGTTATTTTAACTCCTGTTACTTCACGGGCTGCTTTCAATCCATTATTTCATATAAAAGCCAGGCCTGTTTTTATAGATGTCGAAAAAACAAACACGATTTCTCATAAACTATTAGAGCATAATTTAGAAATCTCTAATACAAGAGGTAAAAATGTAGTTATAATAGATCATTATAACGGCGAGGTAGTCGATGTTGAATCCATTGATAAAAATCTAAATGATCCATCTACTATACTTATAGAAAATGGTACTGAAGCTTTAGGAGCGCGTTATCTAAATGGTCATAAAGTTGGTTCTTGTTGTTTTAGCCATATGACTTTACTGTCATTTGAATCAAGTGGCCCTATAAATAGTGGTGGAACAGTTATAACAACAAATATCCAAGAAATATATGATAACTTAAAATCGTATAGAGACCAAATTTTTGGAATAAAAGAAAAAGAATATATATCTCTTTCTACAACTCAATATTTATCAGAAATTCAAGCCATTCTTGGAAATCATCAATTGCAAGAGCTTTCAAAATGGCAAGAAAAAAGAAAGAAATTAGCTAAAGATTATCAAAAATCTTTTCAAAAATATTCTCTACCCGAAAATGAGTTTTTAAATGAAAATCTAATACGCTATCCTTACTTCTTAAATACTCATAAATTTAAGCCAAAGGAAATTATCAATAAATTATTAGAAAAGAAAATTGAATGTAAAACGAATCCTCTACCTCTTTATTATTATCCTGATATTTCCAAAATGGTTGGAGAAATAAAGGAATATTTTCCAATTGGCGAAGAAAATTTTGCTAAAACACTCTATTTGCCATTTCATGAGGAATTAAATTCTAGCGATATAAATTATATTGCAAAAAATTTAAAAGATATACTGGCTCAATAATAAAGTAGTGAGCAAGACTTGCATAAATATTCACAATCCTTTATTACCTAAAATTTGGGTTTATGAGTGCCAAAGAATATTTGTAATTCTTCATAGTTTACCTTGGTAATTTAGGATGTTTTCTCCTAAAAGATAATTGCAAATTTTTAATCCCAAAAGCTTTTCTTTGTTAATTAAAATTATTAAAAACTAACGATGCTATTTTAGTTTTATAAAATATAAAATTTTAGGAGAGTTTATGACAGTCGTTAAAGTTATAGAGGTTATTGCTGAAGGAAAAAATATAGAAGATGCGGTTAATAAGGCTGTTGCCGAAGCGTGCAAAACATTACACAATCTTAAGCAAGTTAATGTTGAACATATCGAAGCTCTTGTAGAAAATAACAAAGTGGTTAACTATAGAATTAGAACTAAGATTAGTTTTGTAGTAGATAATAGTAACAAATAGTTATAATTCTTTCCAGCTGCTACTGTTAGTAAGTTATGTGGCTGGAAAAATACAAAGATTTAACTATAAGCTAAAATGTGAGCTTTAGCTAAATTAGCGACAACACTATTTTTATCGTTCTTTAAAATTTGACAAATTCTTAATGCTTCTTCTGATTTACCAATCATAAAAAAAGCTTTTGCTAAATTCATTAGAGTAGGGGAATGATTTTCTTCGAGTTTAATGGCGATTTCCAAATATTTTAAAGCCTTATCAGGATGATTAGTTTGAAGATAAAGAGCTCCTAATGTTTGAGCGTCATAAGCGTTTTGATTTAAAACATTTAAAACTTCGAAAATTTTTATGGCAATGTCATATTTGCCTTGCCTTAAGTAGGCAAAACCGGTAAAGCGTAAGTCTTGTAACTGGTCTTGGCCCCAATCTAAGGTTTTAAGCCAGTCTAATTCACTCATGTTTACCCTTTTAAAAACTCAAGCATACGGCCAACAATACTTCCATGCATGCTATTTAAGCTAGCGACTGTATCTAAGCCTGTAATAATTGCTTGTTTTTCTGATTCCTCTTCAGAAGATGTGACTTTTTGTTGTGATGTTTTGTCAATCAATTGATGAATGTTAGCAATTCCCCCAAGAGTTGGAGCTACTCCTTTTGCTACAAATGGCGAAAAGCGCATTTCACTAAAGCCTTCAGGTTGTAAAAAGAAAGCCCAATGAGCATTATTATTTGCTGGAACCAAACCCATTATATCGGCGAGATGGGTGGGGGTTTGCGTTACATTTGAAATTTCTATCTGTTTTGCAATATTTGCAGCATAATCTAACCGTAAATCTTTTGAAAATTCTTCGAATTGTGTCTGGTTGATTGCATACTGCCTGTATACATTTAGATCTAAATTGTCTATAGTTGCTTTCATAAATTTTTAAGCCCAACTAAGGTAAAATAAATTTTCTACTCTTATTTTATCAAGAAATGACCAATTTGTAAACAATTCAGCTTAAAACGCCTGGGCTATTCCATCTAATTTTTTTAAATTTCGACAGTAAATAATGCAAAATAACATTCTATACTGCAAAATTTACCTTAAATTATACTACATAGAAGAAAGATCTGTTTATATATGTCACATAGAAAAATGAAAGTATTTGGTACCGATGGAGTTAGAGGTAAAGCCAATTTTTACCCTATGACCGTGGAAGTTGCCCTCGCTTTAGGAAGAGCTGCTGGAAAAATTTTTAGAAGACACAACGGAAAACATAGGGTCGTTATTGGAAAGGATACCCGTTTATCCTGTTATATGTTTGAAAATGCTTTGATTGCAGGCCTATGTTCAATGGGTGTCGATACCTTAATGCTAGGACCTTTCCCAACTCCCGGAGTGGCTTTTATAACAAGGGCCTATAGAGCAGACGCTGGCGTTGTAATATCAGCTTCTCACAATCCCTATTACGATAATGGGATTAAATTTTTTTCATCCGAAGGATTTAAGCTTCCCGATTCTTGGGAAGAAGAAATTGAAAAATTATTAAAACATCCAGATTTTGACCAAGCTCTACCACTAGACTCTAATATAGGTAAAAATACTAAAATAAACGATGCCGATGGTCGCTATATTGAGTTTATTAAAGCAACGTTTCCAAGAAAATTATCTTTAAAAAATTTAAAAATTGCTCTTGATTGCGCGAATGGAGCCGCTTATAAAATTGCGCCTTTAGTCTTTAAAGAACTAGATGCTGAAGTCTTTGTTTGTGGAAACAATCCCAACGGTGTAAATATCAATCAAAATTGTGGCTCTCTACATCCAGAAACTATTCAGAAAACTGTAATTGATAACCAAGCCGATATTGGGATAGCTTTAGACGGGGATGCAGATCGAGTGGTGTTAGTAGATGAGAATGCGCAGATTGTTGATGGAGACGTAATTTTAGGCATTTGTGCTCGAGATTTAAAAAGACAAAAATTATTAAAAAATAACTTAGTCGTTTCGACCGTTATGTCTAATTATGGCTTAGAAAAGTCACTTGAAGAAGAGGGTATTAGACTAGTTCGCTCTCAAGTAGGTGATCGATATGTAATTCAAGATATGTTAAAATATGAAGCGAACCTAGGTGGTGAACAAAGCGGACATATGTTGTTTTTAGATCATAATACTACAGGAGATGGATTAGTATCAGCTTTGCAAGTTCTTAGAATCATGATCGAAACGGATACTAAATTATCAGAGTTAGCTTCTTTTGTAAAAACGGTACCACAGGTCTGTGTTAATGTAAAAGTACATTCAAAACCTTTGCTTGATGAAAATGAAGCTATTCAAAACAAGATTAATGAAGTAGAAAAAAAATTAGGATCTTCGGGTAGAGTTCTAGTTCGTTATTCAGGAACAGAAAATATTTGCAGAGTAATGGTAGAAGCATTAGGTTTTACTCAAAAGCAAGTGGATCATTTAGCAAAATCCATTGCAGACATAGTACAGGTAGAATTAGGAGGATGATGTGTGTGGTATTTTTGGCTATGCCGGTAAAAGAGAAGCTTTATCTATTACTCTTTCGGGATTAAAAAAGCTTGAGTATAGGGGATATGATTCTGCAGGGATTGCTAGCATAAAAGATGGTCAGCTATTTTATTGCAAAGAAGTTGGAAAAATAAAAAATTTAAGTGATAAGTTACAATTTAATTCTAACGACTTTTCATTAGCTATTTCTCACACTAGATGGGCCACGCATGGAAAGCCTACGCTTGCAAATGCGCATCCTCAATTTGACCAAAAAATGTCTTTAGCCTTAGTGCATAATGGTATCATCGAAAATTATGATAGTTTACGCAAATTGCTTCAAGAGCAAGGGGTTGTTTTTAATTCTCAGACAGACACAGAGGTGGTAGCTCAACTCATCGGAAATTTTTATGAAGGTAATTTGTTAATCGCTATCCAAAAATCAATTAATCTTTTAAAAGGTTCTTATGCTATTGCCCTCATTCATAAAGATTATCCCGATACAATTTTTGCCTTTGCAAATCACAGTCCTTTATCAATAGGTATAGGTCATGAAGGAAAAAATGAAACATTTATTTCATCCGATCCACAAGCCTTTGAAAAGCATTCAAAACAAGTTATTTATTTATCAAACAATGAAATAGCTGTCATTACTTCTAAAAGTGTTGAAGTTTATGATAGCAATTTGCAAAAAATTTCTCATCAAATTCATTTAGTTGAAAGCAATACAGAAGAAATAAATAAGGGCGATTACCCTCATTTTACTCTTAAAGAAATTTTTGAGCAGCCTAAAACAGTAAGTAAAGCTTTGGAAGGAAGATTTATTGAAGAATATGGTGTGGCAAATTTTGAAGAACTACAACCTTTTTACAATCAAATCTCATCTATTGAAAGGATTTTAATTTTAGCATGTGGCACTTCATGGCACGCAGGTTATGTTGGAGCATATCTTTTTGAGGAAATAGCGCGGGTACAAGTTCAAAATGAAATATCATCTGAATTTAGGTACAAAAATCCAGTTGTTCCTAGTGGAACATTTGTTATAGCAATTAGTCAATCCGGTGAGACAGCAGATACTATTGCTGCGATGAGAGAACTTAAAGCAAAGGGAGCTTTTGTATTAGCCTTATGTAATGTTGCAGGATCAACTCTTGCAAGGGAAGCGGATAGCTGTGTGTTATTAAAAGCGGGTCCTGAAATTGGGGTTTGTTCAACTAAAGCATTTAGTAATCAAGTTGTTGTTTTAAGTTTATTTGCCCTAGCATTAGCCAGACGCAATAATTTTTCTAAATTAGACGGCAGAGCCTTTATTGAAGAATTAAAAAAGATTCCTTCGCAAATAGGAGCTGTTTTAAATCAAGAGGATAAAATTAAAGACATTGCTCATAAATATGCCCATTACAACAATTTCTTCTTTATTGGAAGAAGTTATTTATACCCAACAAGTTTAGAGGGTGCTTTAAAGCTAAAAGAGATTTCTTATATCAATGCAAGTGGTTATCCAGCAGGGGAGATGAAACATGGGCCTATTGCTCTTATAAATGAAGATTGCCCAACAATTGCCCTTTGTGCAAATAAACTAACTAAAGATAAGTTAGTGGGCAATATCATGGAAATAAAATCAAGAAATGGAAAAGTAATTGCTATAGCCGAAGAAGATCAAACGGAATTAGAATCAATTGTAGATGATATTATTTATATTCCGAAAGTTATTGATCAATTAGCGGCCATTCCCTCTTCTATCGTATCACAACTGTTTGCTTACCATGTAGCTAAAATTCGTGGGACTGATATTGATCAACCTAGAAATTTAGCAAAGTCTGTAACTGTCGAATAATTGTAAATTAGATGAACAACCAAACGATAAAACTTATACAAGGTTCTTTATTAGTCGCTGGCACTTCAGTTGGCGGGGGGATGTTAGCTCTCCCAGTGTTAACAAGCTTAGGAGGATTTATTCCTTCCTTAGTCATTTATTTTCTTTGTTGGGCTTTTATGGCATCGACAGGATTATTATTTTTAGAGATTTCCACCTGGTTAAAAAAAGATGCTAATATCATAAGCATGGCGTCTAAAACTTTAGGAAGTGGTGGTAAATGGTTTGCCTGGATTATCTATTTATTTTTATTTTATTGCTTAACTCTAGCCTACATAGTAGGAACCGGAAATTTATTTGTAGAGTTATCTCAACAGCAGCTTTCTCAAGTTGAAGCAAGTCTGCTATTTTTATGTATTTTTGCTCCTTTTGTATATTTAGGAACAAATGTTGTGAGTCATTTAAATTTTTGGTTAATGATCGGGCTTGGCATTTCTTATTTAGGCTTTGTGGTATTAGGTTTTCCTCATATTAGCTTACAGCTACTAAGTTATAAAGACTGGTCTTTATCTCTTATGGCTTTGCCAGTTTCTTTTACGGCTTTTGCATACCAGGGGATTATTCCAACTCTATTTAACTACATGGAACATGATGTAAAGCGCACTAAGCAAGTGATTCTAATTGGGAGTTTTACCCCATTAATTATTTATATTATTTGGCAAATGTTAATTCTTGGAATTGTGCCAGCTTACGGACCTGGAGGGCTAAAAGAGGCCTTAGAGCTTGGAAATAATGCTATTTACCCTTTGAAAAATTTTTTAGATTCACCTTTTCTTTATTATTTAGGACAAAGTTTTGCCTTTTTTGCATTGGTGACATCATTTTTTGGGGTCACTTTAGGTCTAATGGACTTTTTATCTGATGGGCTAAAAGTTAAAAAAACATATAAAGGGAAACTTCTCCTTTGCCTATTAATTTTTGCCCCTCCTTTTGTTCTTTCTATTTTTTATCCTCATGTATTTTTAATTGCATTAGATTATGCAGGAGGAATTGGTTGCGCCTTACTCCTTGGGTTATTGCCTATATTAATGGCCTGGAAAGGGAGATACATCCTAAAACTTGGCAACCAGCCACTTTTAAAAGGGGGCAAAACGATTCTTGGCTTATTATTTTTGTTTGTAATCTTTGAGCTTCTATGTGAAATCGCTTACCATTTTGTAAAATAAAAAAGCTTCTTAAAAAAGAAGCTTTTTTCAGCAATTTAATTTAGATCAAAAAATAAATTATAGACCTAAATCAACTGATACACCAGGGGATCCATAGTAGTATGGATCGGTATAGGTATCATAGTATGAATTGCCGTAATATGGATAGCCATCATAGAAACCATCCCCGTAATAGCCGCCCCCGTAGAAAACAGGTCCACCGTAATAGCCGCCACCCCAATAACCTCGGCCTCCATCATGCCAATGATGGCCATAACCACCGCCGTGGTGACCGCCACCGTGATAACCACCGCCGTGAAAACCACCACCGTGGCTACCGCCACCGCCATGACCACCGTGGCTACCTCCACCACCGCCGCCATGTGCGAATGCTTGTGATCCCATTAAAGAAGTAGCAAGGACTGCCGCTACAGCTGTAGCTTTTAATAGATTTTTTCCAAAAAACATAAAAACCCCTCCTACTTTAAGAGAGCAAAAAAAAAGTGGGAAGGAAATAGACAAAATTCAAAACAAAACTCTAAGGTTTTTCAATGGAAGATTACTAGTTTTTTTACTACAGTACTCTTATATTAGTCCATTAACCTTAATGAATGCCTATTTCTTCCCACGCTTAAGGTAATATCTATAAAACATTACCTTATATTCTTATTATATTTTTTTCTTGATAGATTGTCAAATTTTTAAGTTGTTGATTGTAAGAGAGCTTCGACAAAATTTTCGGCTTGAAAAACTTGGATATCGTCTATATCTTCACCAGTTCCTATATACTTTACAGGAGTGTTTAATTGCTGTTGAATCGAAAATACAGCACCTCCTTTTGAAGATCCATCTAATTTGGTTAAAATAATTCCTGTGAGGGGAGTGTATTGATGAAAAGTTTTCGCTTGATCAATCGCATTCTGTCCAACAGTTGCATCTAATACGAGTAAAGTTTCATGAGGAGCGGATGGAATTAATTTTTTTATGGTCCTTTTGATTTTTTCAAGTTCTTGCATCAGAGGAAGTTTTGTATGTAAGCGACCGGCAGTATCAATAATTATATAATCTAAGTCCCTTGCCATTCCAGCTTGGATGGAATCATACACAACAGCTGCTGGATCACTGCCCATTTTCCCTTTAACGATCTCAATATTTAGATGTTGAGCCCATAGTTCTAATTGCTCAACGGCCGCTGCTCTAAAAGTATCAGCTGCGGCAACAAGGACCTTCTTTCCTTCTCGTTGATATAAGTTTGCAAGTTTAGCGATTGATGTGGTTTTTCCATTACCGTTTACACCTACAATTAAAATTATATGTGGGGTAGAAAGTTTTGTTTCAGACTTAATTTGTTTTAAGTTTGCTATGAGTTCTTGCTTTATAATATTTCTATAATCCTCAGCTGTAGCCTTCGGATTATTTTGATAATAATCCTTTACCTTTTCTATAAGCTTCGAAGATATATTAGCCCCAAGATCCGCTTCGTAAAAAATTTGCTCTAGTTGATCTATGGTATTCTCGTCTATATCACCCACTAAAATTGAACGTAATTTATTATCAAAATAAGAACTAGTTTTGAATAAAGCGGTCTTTAATTTTTCATATCCTGATTTGAAATAATTTATTACCATATGCATACCTTAAAATAAAAAAATGATGATAACACAAAAGGTTGTCTTTTGGTATGGTGAAATTTAAATTGAAAAATTAATTAATGGTTATGCAATGGATACTCATGAATATCAAGCTAAAGAAATTTTAAATCAGTATGGTATTCCAACTCCACCGTTTGTTGTGGCTAAGAATTTAAAAGAAGTAGAAGATGCTATTGATGAGTTGCAATTGACTCAAGCTGTATTGAAAATTCAAGTGCACGCGGGTGGAAGAGGAAAAAGTGGTGGAATCAAAATAGCGCGAAACCCTAAAGAAATTTTAGACTATGCAAATGAACTTATAGGGATGCGCTTACAAAACGTGCAAACAGGTAAAGGTGGGATTTTGGCCCAAAAGATTATAGTCACACCTCTTGTCGATATTGATAAAGAATTTTATGTCAGTATCATTATTGATAGAAAAAAAGGTACACCCCTTTTAATTTTGTCAACAGAAGGTGGAATGGACATTGAAGAAGTAGCGGCAAAAAAGCCTGAAAAAATTTTAACTATTCCTTTAGGGATACAGGGGCAACTAAAAAACTACCACTGGATTTTGATTAACAAATGGATGAATTGGGACAAAGGATTAGCTGAACAAGGAAAGAAAATATTAACTGGATTAGCAAAAGCTTTTATAGAAAAAGATGCTTCCCTTTTAGAAATCAATCCTTTAGTCAAAACAAAAGAGGGGAAACTAATTGCTTTAGATGCCAAGCTTTCAATAGATGAAAATGCTTTATTTCGTCATAAAGAGTTAAAAGAATTAGAAGATTTAACTCAAATGCCAAAAAACGAAGCCGAAGCACACAAATATGAATTAGCCTATGTAGGACTCGAAGGCGATATTGGCTGCATGGTAAATGGAGCCGGCCTTGCTATGGCTACAATGGATATTATTCATTTGCAAGGAGGCCATCCTGCCAATTTTTTAGATGTAGGCGGCGGGGCTACCGAAGAAAAGGTTTCACAAGGATTTACTATCATTTTAGCCGATCCTAACGTTAAAGCCATCTTGGTCAATATATTTGGAGGTATCATGAATTGCGAGACTATCGCTAAAGGCATAATAAATGCTGTAAAGAAAGACAAAATTTCTATACCGATAGTTGTACGAATGGAAGGCAATAATGTTGAAAAGGGACGTGAAGTATTACAAAATTCAGGGCTTGATTTTTTAGTAGCAAACGATTTAACAGATGCAGCTCAAAAAGTAGTTTCATTAGCTAGGGGAGTATAATGTCTATTTTAGTTAATAAAAACACCACGGTAATTACACAAGGAATAACAGGTAAATCAGGAAGTTTTCACACTCAGCAATGCGTAGAATATGGTACCAAATTTGTTGGGGGCGTTACACCTGGAAAAGGGGGACAACAATTTCTTAATTTACCAATTTTTGATACCGTCTTAGAGGCTAAACGGGCAACGAATTGCCAAGCGACAATGATTTTTGTACCGCCTCCTTTTGCAGCGGATGCAATTTTAGAAGCTGAAGAAGCAGAGATCCCTTTAATTGTTTGTATTACAGAAGGAATACCAGTTAAAGATATGCTTGAAGTTTCGCAAAGATTAAAAGCTAGTAAAACGAGCCGTTTAATTGGTCCAAATTGTCCCGGTGTTATAACTCCTGGTGAATGTAAAATCGGAATTATGCCAGGTTATATTCATAAAAAGGGAAAAATTGGTATAGTTTCTCGCTCTGGAACATTAACTTATGAAGCTGTTTGGCAAACTACCTTATTAGGACTTGGTCAATCTACCTGTGTGGGGATCGGAGGAGATCCTTTAAATGGAACTAATTTTATTGACATACTGGAATTATTTGAAAAGGACGATCAAACTGAAGCTATTCTAATGATTGGTGAAATTGGTGGAGAAGCGGAAGAATTAACGGCAGAATGGATAAAAAAAAATTGTTCCAAACCAGTCGCTGCCTTTATTGCTGGTGTTACAGCGCCTCCCGGAAGGAGAATGGGTCATGCCGGTGCGATAATTTCAGGTGGAAAAGGGAGTGCCATTGATAAGATTAATGCTTTAAAAGACGCTAAAGTTTTAGTGACAGATTCGCCAGCTAAGCTTGGATTAACGGTTCAAGAAGCATTGCAAAAAAGAACTTAAGGCTATTAAACTTAAAATCAAATGATTTTATGAAGGTTTAAATGAGAAAAAAAAACATAACTGTTGAAATTCAACCCTTTTTTTGGCTAATTGCTTTTTTAATTGCCTTCATGAGCACGGATAATGGGTCAAGTTTTAAAGAGCGGCTCCCTTTTATACTAATTTGGGTAGGTATAGTTTTTATTTCCGTTCTGTTTCATGAATTTGGTCATGCCATCACAGCTGTTGCTTTTAAACAAAAAGCTAAGATTGAATTAGTTGGAATGGGTGGACAAACAAGCAGAGAAGGCCCAGAACTCAAAAAATGGCAAGAATTTTTAATTGTGTTTAACGGTCCATTATTTGGTCTTGTTTTAGCATTAATAGCAAATGTTCTTTACATGAAGATTGGACAAAACAATCCCTACTTAGGATACGCCCTTTACTATACCTTTGTAGCCAATATTTTTTGGACAATTGTCAATTTGTTTCCCATTTTGCCATTAGACGGAGGAAAATTAATTTCAGTTTTTTTAGAAAGTTTATTTGGAATTTCTGGTATAAAAATTGCATTATTTGTAAGCATTTTATTAGCTACCTTAGCTAGCATTTCCTTTTTCATGATTCAGTCCATCTTAGGTGGTGTTCTATTCTTAATATTAGCATTTGAAAATTATCGCTCTTGGCAAGCTATTCGACAAGTTACTAAAGAAGATAAAGATGTAAGATTGCAGGATAATTTTAAATCCATTCAAGAGGATATTCAATCTAATCAAACGGAATTAGCAATAGAAAAACTAAAAGATATTCGTTCCAAATCAGGGAAAGGAGTTTTATATAGAGCAGCCACGCAACAACTAGCTACTCTTTTAGACCAGATCCAGAAAAAAAAAGAGGCGTATGATTTACTATCTTCGATAAATGTTCATTTAGATCAAGAGTCTTTACAATATTTACAAAAATTAGCCTATGATTGTGGATATTGGAAAGAGGCCATAAAATGGGGAACAAAAATCTATAAAGAGGAGCCCAATTATCAAGTCGCCTTTATCAATGCTGCCTGCTATGCAAGAGAAAATGATTCTAAGTCAGCCGTTGGATGGTTGAAAGGATCAATTCAATTAGGTTTACCGAATCCTCGCGCCATGATTAACGCTAGTGATTTTGATTTAATTCGCTCCACTCCTTCCTTTCAAGAGTTAATTAAATTATTGCAATTAAGATAATTAAGTTTTATCCTTTCTAAGTAATAATTTAAAATATTTGAGCATTTATGAGTTTTTTTCAAGTTCCAAGTTCGTTTGTAGAAAGAACAAATCTTGTAACGCAAGAAAGAAATAAAGACGCAAAGCTATTCAATAAATCGGTCGCCAAAACAATTGCCATCGCAGCAGTAGGTCTTGCCGTCGCATTGTCACCTATAGGCGTATTTGCCCTTTCAGCATTTGTCGCAACTCCAATTATTGTAGCTATAACTATGCCAGTTTTATCGATCGCTTTTGGTATTTTGTTTAAATTAATAGATAAAAAAACTCTTTTTTTTAGTGCTCAAGTGGCCATAAATTTAGAAGCAAAAAGAAATTAATGATTATTTTTCTAATTATTCGTAACGCATCCTTTCCCATTTCGTTGATGCCTTAGGGCATACAATAACGCCTTCATATCTTATTTTTAAATTTAAACCGTTATATAATTATGAACAAAATTTGCACTTCCATTAAACAGCTTACTAAATTTTTTAGTAACCAAGATAAAAAGCCCGTCTTAGATAATTTAACATTTGATGTCTATCAAGGGGAAATTCTTGGTATTATAGGATCAAGTGGTGCTGGAAAAACTACTTTATTGCGTTGCTTAGTAGGTTTAGAAAATCCCTCCTCTGGAACAATTCTTTTTAAAAAAGAGGGAAAATCTATCCCCCATTCCTCATATAAAACTTCAATGGGGATGATTTTTCAACATTTTCAATTGTTTACTTCTAAAACAGTTAGAGAAAACATTGCATTTCCTTTAGAGATTCAAGGTATATCTAAAGACAAAATTGAAAAAAGAGTCGAGGAACTCATCGATTTAGTCGATTTAAAAGGAAGAGAAAATCATTATCCTCTTCAATTAAGTGGGGGGCAAAAACAGCGCGTTGGAATAGCGAGGGCTCTAGCAAATTACCCAACTATTGTTTTTTGTGATGAACCAACTTCAGCTTTAGATCCTAAAACTACCCAGTCAGTTTTAGAACTTTTACAAAAGTTAAATCGAGAACTCAACCTGACCATAGTAATGGTTACGCATCAAATGCATGTGATCAAAAAAATTTGTGATCGAACGTTAGTTTTATCTCATGGAAAAATTATCGAATTAGATAAAACCACAGAAATATTTACCAATCCTAAAGAAGTTTTTACTAAAAATCTAATTCAAGAAAATCAAGAAGATTTACCTCAGTCTTTAAAACAACGGATGGTTAATTCTAATACATTATTTTTGAGGCTATATTTCCTTGGCAAAGATGCCCAAGAGCCAATTATTTCACAACTTATTAAACAGCTCGATTTACAAATTAATATTTTAGCCGGCTCAATCGACAATATTCAAGATCGTTTAGTAGGTCGATTATTGATTGAAGTGATCGGTAATAGTCATCAACAAGAACTTGCCCTCTCTTTTTTAAAAAACAAACAGATCAAGTTTGAGGTAATGGAATGAATATTCACGATTGGAATTTAATCATACAACTTATTCCTAAAGAACTTTGGAATACAATCTACATGGTTATTGTCTCTTCCCTTTTGACATGTACATTTGGAATTCCGTTAGGAATTCTTTTAACAATTACAAGTCCTAATCACATTGGGGAAAATAAAAATGTTTACCGTTTTTTAAGTGCCTTTGTCAATGTAGGACGTTCATTTCCTTTTATCATTTTAATGATTGCAATTATCCCATTTACAAGGTTGATCGTTGGTACAAGTCTTGGAACAACAGCTGCAATTGTTCCTTTGACAATTGCTGCTATTCCCTTTTTGGCAAGGGTTGTTGAAGGAATTTTGCTAGAAATAGATCGTCATTTAATAGATGCCGCTAAAGTTATGGGATCAAATCAAATGCAAATTATCACAAAAGTTTTGATTCCTGAAAGTTTGCCTTCTTTAACTTTAGGAATAACGACAACAGTTATTAATATAATAAGCTACAGTGCCATGGCTGGAACTATGGGAGGCGGAGGCCTTGGTAAAATAGCCATTCAATATGGATATCAAAGATTTAATCCATTTATTATTTTTGTAACTGTCGCAATTTTACTACTGTTAGTACAACTTGTTCAATGGCTCGGAAATTCTATAAGTAAAAAAATTAATGCAAAGAGGGGAGTCTAAATGTATCGCTTGTATGCTATTTTATTGAGCTTTTTTTGTTTATTTTCCTGTTCAGATAATCATCAGCATGTAGTTAAGATTGCAGTTACTGCAGTTCCTCATGCCGAAATAATAGAACAGATATCTGACGATTTAAAAAAAGATGGTATTCTATTAGATATTATTGTTGTTGAAGATTTCAATACTCCAAATAGAGCTTTGCATGATAAAGAAGTTGATTTAAACTTTTTTCAACACATTCCTTTTTTACAATTACAATGTCAAGAATTTGGATATAGTTTAGATACTTTATGTAAAGTTCATATAGAGCCAATGGGCTTATATTCCAAACAAATAAAAGATTTGAAAGATTTGAAAAGTCATGCCTCTGTAGCCATACCAGCTGATCCAACAAATCAAGCAAGAGCACTCTTGTTATTAGAAAAATATGGCTTAATTCAATTAAATGCAGAACATTTAAATGTAACAACTCTTAACATCATCAAAAATGAAAAAAAACTTCAATTTCTAGAAATTGATTCAGCCTTACTTCCAAGAGTTTTAGATGATGTAACTGTAGCTGCGATTACAACTAATTTTGCTTTACAAGGAAATTTATCTCCATTAACTGACGCGATAGGTTTGGAAGATAAAACTAGTCTATACAGTAATGTCGTGGCTATTAGAAAGGAAGAGAATAACAACGAAATCTTTTTAAAAATTAAGCAAAGTTTACAATCTGAGAAAATTAAAGATTTTCTAAATAATCACTACAAAGGTTCTATTGCGCCAGCATTTTAATTAATCTTTTTAGAGATAAAAAGAACCTTTAGCTTATGTTTTTTTAAGTTAAAGGTTCTTGCAATAACCTTGATTTGCCTTTCCCTTTTCTTTAACTACTTAAAAACAATGCACCCCTTTTCAAAATATCTGAGTACATTGTTTCGATTTCTTTTTTCTAAACATTCAGGCAAAATCCGTTTTTTGCAAAGGGGAGAGAATATGGAATATAGATCTTTAGGAAAATCAGGTTTAAAAGTTCCAGTTTTGAGTTTTGGAACAGCCACTTTTGGTGGAACAAACGAGTTTTTTAAGCGTTGGGGATCTACAGATGTGCAAGAAGCCACAAAACTTGTCGATATTTGTTTAGATGCAGGAGTTAATTTTTTTGATACAGCTGATATCTATTCCGAAGGAGCTTCAGAAACTATCCTTGGAAAAGCTATTAAAGGGAGGCGTGATAAAGTCTTAATATCAACTAAAACGACTTTTACAATGGGGGAGGGACCAAATGATAAAGGTTCATCGCGCTATCATATTTTGCAAGCTTGTGAAGCTAGCCTCAAACGTTTGAATACAGACTATATCGATGTGTATTTTATGCATGGCTTTGATGCATTGACACCAGTTGAAGAAACTTTAAAAACACTAGAGACATTAATTCAAAGTGGCAAAATTCGCTATATTGGTTGTTCCAACTTTTCGGGTTGGCATTTGATGAAATCTTTAGCTATGGCAGATCGTTACGGTCTATCCCGTTATGTTGTTTACCAAGGTTATTATTCATTAGTCGGTCGTGAATATGAAGATGAGCTAATGCCTTTAGGAATCGATCAAGGCGTTGGTTTAATGGTTTGGAGTCCTCTTGGTTGGGGAAGATTAACGGGGAAAATTAAAAGAGGGCAACCTTTAGAAGAAGGTAGATTAAAATCAGGCGGCGCAGAAGGTGGCCCTCCTGTTGATCAAGAATATTTATATAATATTGTGGACGTTTTAGAAGAAATATCACAAGAAATAAATAAAACTGTTGCACAAGTTGCTTTGAATTGGTTATTGCAAAGACCAACGGTTGTAAATATTGTTTTAGGGGCTCGCAATGAAGAGCAATTAAAGCAAAATTTGGGTGCTGTGGGATGGAATTTAACCCAAGAGCAAATAAAAAGACTGGATAAGGCAAGTGAGTATACTCCTATCTATCCATATTGGCATCAAAGAAGTTTCGAAGAGAGAATCCCATCTCCAATCCATCAAAAGTTTTCATTTATCTAGATATTAGATTGAGATAAATTTTTAGTCCTTTTTGGATCTAATCCAAAAAGGACTCAAGTTTGGCGGTTTTTTAAATATCAAAAAATTTAAATAAAAAAAAAGAGAAAATCCATAAATTATACGTTTCAAACAACCACGAATGAACGAATAAATAATTATAAATCTTCTCAAAAAAATATATTTGATCTCTTTTTGGAGACCTTGTTCTGTAAGCAATAGCTAAAACCAAGATTAATTGTTTCTTATTTTCTATCAGAAAGAGTCGCTCTTCATTTGCTAAAGCAAATTTCGAGCTCTCATTTCTTGTTTGGTTTTACCCATAATTCCCTACTGGTCATTATGGGCTTTAAACAGACGCTCTAACGAGCTATGTAATTACTTTTCTTTATAGACATCTAAAGCCTACATCTTTCCCGCAATTTCCTGAAGCTCATTACAGGCTTCATTTAAGAAACTCTCTACAAACTTTTTCCAATAAAGCTCGTTAGAGCGCCTGTTTAAAGCCCCTAGTGACTGAAAGGAACTAGGGGAAGAACAGATAAATATATTAGAGCTCGAAATTTGCTTTAGCAAATGAAGAGCGACTCTTTCTAATAGAGAATCCTCTAGAAATTATTAATCTTAGATTGACTAAACCAATGATTTCAGCGATATTTAGAAAGGCAGCTTAAAAAAACCGCCAAACTTGAGGAGTCCTTTTTGGATCTAATCCAAAAAGGACTTTCTTAAACTATCCTAAGAAGCTTTTAAAGAAAGATATCTAACTATCTCACCAGATTTAACTAACAAAAGAATAGGCTTGTTGGAATCAGCTTTTTTTATAGCTGCATTAAATTCTTCAGCTGAATGAACGGGAGCTTGATTAACACTAATAATTAACATCCCCTTCTTTAAGCCTGCCCAATTGGCAACGCTATTAGTTTTAATTTTGCTAATAACAACCCCTTTAGTTGTTTGATCAAGATTTAAGCTTCTAGCTAAATCGGGCGTTATATTCTGTACTTCAATGCCTAACTTATTTTCTTCAACAGAAGCTGTCGAAGTTACTTCCGTTAATGATCCTGGAAACTCAGCAATAGTAACTTGAACGTCTTTAGGTGTTTTATCTTGGCTTAAGATTTGCAATTGCAAAGAAGTTCCAGGTGACATCATGGAAATTGCATTTCGAAATGAACCAACATTTTGAACTGGATTATTATTAAACTTAATAATTATATCACCTTGCTGCAAGCCTGCTTTTTCTGCTGGAGAGCCTTTTGCAATTTCTGCAATTAGTGCCCCTTCAACTTTTGGCAAACCTAAAGCTAAGCTTAAATCATAATCAATTTGTTGTAATACAACACCAATATACCCTCTTGAGACCTTTCCTTTATCAAGGATTTGTTCCATGTCATATTTTGCCATGTTACTTGGTATGGCAAAACCAATGCCCATATAGCCTCCAGTGCCACCATTGGATGCAATTGCAGTGTTAATACCTATAACTTTTCCATCCATTGTTAATAAAGGGCCACCGGAATTTCCTCTATTAATAGCTGCATCAGTTTGAATAAAATCTTCAATTCGAGCAAGGTCCAAATTATTTCTTCCTTTTGCACTAACAACACCGACAGTTAAAGAAGCTTGTAAACCTAATGGATTACCTATTGCTATTACCCATTGACCAACTTCTAAATGATCAGAATTACCAAGTTCTAAAAAAGGGAGATTATTGGCTTCAATTTTTACGACAGCTATGTCTGTATTTGGATCTTGACCAATTACTTTTCCTGAATATTGGTTACCATCATTTGTAGTAATTGTTATTTCATCAGCATCTTTTACTACATGGCTGTTTGTTAAAATATAGCCATTTTCTGAAACAATAAAGCCAGATCCTTGGCCTACCGTTGGCTGTTTTTGGATATCATTTGGAAAACGGAAGAAAAAACGAAAAAAATCATCTCCAAAAATATCATTTGGATCGGCAGAGCTATCTAAATTGCTTTTAACTCCGCTTTTTACACGAATGGAAACAACAGCTGGAATTGCTTTTTTAGCTACAGCTCTGAAATCATTTTCGACTTGTATAGCAGCATTTTCTACTGCGTGAGAAATAGATCCCAACGAAAATAGCGTACAGACTAAAAGAGCAAAAATGTGCTTTTTTTTCATATGTCACCTATTTATTTACTTATTTGTTTGTTTGCTAATAATTGAATGGCATTTGCTATAATTAAAAAACCTTTTTCTATTCTATCTAAACTAAAATGTTCATTTGGAGCATGAATATTATCTTCATTTAGGCCAAGCCCTACTAAAACGACTTCAGCGCCACTTGCTTGGCAAAGTTCTGGAATAATAGGGATTGATCCACCTTCTAAAGAAAAATCACAGTCTTTATTGAATACGTGAGTGTATGCTTGGGCAAAAGCTTTAACAACTAATGAATTAGGGCTGACTCGGACAGCTTTTCCCCCACCTGGATGATTAAAAACTTGTACTTTGACTCCTTTTGGAGCAATCTTTTGCAAATAATCGCTTACTAAATGGCCAATTTTTTTTGGATCTTGATTGGGTACTAAGCGACAAGAAACTTTGGCACTAGCTTTAGCTGGAATAACAGTTTTAAAACCATATCCAGAATAGCCTCCGGTAATACCATTAATTTCGAGGGTTGGCCTCGTCCATGCTCTTTCAAGAGGAGAATAATTTTTTTCTCCACCCGACGCTTCAGCACCAAATGACTTTAAATACTCACTCTCATCGAAACTAAAGTTAAATTGCTTTTTTGTATTTTCATCTAATTCTTGTACATCATCGTAAAAGCCAGGTATTGTGATGCGGCCATTTTTATCTCTTAAAGCTCCTAACAATTCAACTAAAGCATGAATGGGATTAAAGGCTAATCCACCATGACTTCCTGAATGCAAATCGGTAGAAGTACCTTCTATGGTAATATCCATAGTGGTGATACCACGAACTCCCAAAGTTAAAGCAGGTTTTTGCATACTGGGAATACCAACATCAACTATAGCTAAATAATCTGCCTTAAATTTTTCTTTATGACTTTTTAAGATAGAAGATAAGCCAAAACTTCCAAATTCTTCCTCTCCTTCTATACAGATTTTTATGTTGATTGGTAGTTCTTTGGTGACCTGTAATAATGTTTTAATGGCTAAAATGGTATAAAAACATTGCCCTTTATTATCTTGGGCGCCTCTGGCATAGATTTTTTCATCTCGAATAGTAGGCTCAAAAGGGGGAGTTTTCCACAATTCTATTGGATCTACAGGTTGTACATCGTAATGATTATAGATGAGGAGAGTTGGTTGATTTTTAGCTTTTTCGTAAGATGCTAAAACGACAGGATGACCGGCTGTTTCAATGATCTCTGTAGTAAGCCCAGCGTTTATTAAATAGTTGTTTAACCATTCACAACAATTTCGCACGTCTTGTTTGTGTTCTTTTTCAGAACTAATACTTGGAAATTTTAAAAATTCTTTATAATCTTCTAAGGCTTGATCTTTAATTGTTTGGTAGATTTGTTTTAGTTCCTCTAACTGCATAAAAATCCTTTTAGCTAAATCGTATACATTATCAGGAGAATTTTTTTTCTTCAAATGCTACTAATCTAAACACTTCACTATTCTTTTTACAATTTTACCTACAACAAATTGTTGTTGTTAATCCATAGAATAAGCAGCAAAAAAAGGATTAGTACCGATAGGTAGATAAGAAGAGCAAATTTAATTTTATAATTTAATTGTTCAATAACTTTAGGATTTTCTTTAATAGCATTCAAAAAATTTATTCTTTCTTGAATACTATAATGATGCCAATTAGGATGGTTATGTGTATTTCCAGTTACTTTTCCTACGTGATCTAAAGCAGTTATTAGATGATCAACCGGATAACCAATGGTTGCGATGTAGCTATCAGCTTGCCTTTCAAAATTTCTTGAAAAAAAGCCATATATAAAACGGACATAAATGACAATAAGTGGGATGTAAATAGCTAACTGTAAAGTGTTTGGAATAGAAAAATTATCAACAAATGGACTTATTAATAGAAAAATAATAAGTAATCCTAAAAAAATTAATGGATAATAAAACAGGTGACGATAATGATGATGACCAATTTCATGGATTAGAATAGCTTCTAACTCATCATGAGAAAAATCCTTTAATATTCTAGGGGTAAAAATTATATAACGAAACTTTGAAACAAGTCCAACAATGGCTGCAGTATAACCGCTTTTCATAATTGTCCAATTTTTAATTCCTCCATGTGAAAATTGGCATTTATGGCATATCGCAGTAAATTTATCTTTTAAAATGGGATCTTGTATGGGCTCTGTTTGCCAAATTTTTTGGATTATATAAGGAAAAGCGATAAGAGATACTATTGAAATGCCAAGAACAATAAAGCCTAAATAATAGGTGGATAGGTTCGGATTGATTAAAAATGAAAAGTCAATACTAAAGGTAACTAGTAGGTAAGGAATGATAAAGGGGAATAAAAAAAATATTAAAGAATAATCTTCTTGTCTATGACGCTTATAATTTATCCTTATATATAAATGGAGAAATAATCCTAAAAAGTAAAGGCTATACATCCAAAGGGAAGTTAAAGTGGAATATAATGAAGGCAATAAGTCATACCAAAAATTATCGGCCTTTAAAACTTGATAGTAAAAAATGAAATAGAAACATAAAGCAACATTTGTAAAAAGCAAAGAGCGATTCTTAGTAAAATTTTCATTTTTCGAAACTTGAATTATAGCTAATACAATAGCAAAATAAAAAGCCAAACTTATGGCAAAAGATGTTTCACTACTTAAAGAAAAAAGTAAATTTGTTTTCGAAGGTTCGCTTAAACTTGTTAACAAAGTTAAAATAAATAATGTAAAAGCGCTAATAAACAAGAAAACCCTCAACTAATGAAAGAATTAACAATATTTGATTTACATTGTGATAGCTTACTATACCTTTCAAAGAATGAAAAGAGAACAATTTTTGATTCTAAGTCACGATGCTCTTACAATCAATTGAAAAATGGCAAGGTTTCCGTACAAACATTTGCTTTTTTCGATGAATTCCCAAATGAAACTATATTCAAAAAACAACTAGGGCTTTTTAAAAAGCTTCCTTCGAAACATTCCGATTTTTATCATCTAAATAAGGAATTACAAAAGGATAAAATTGGTTGCTTAATGGCCATTGAAAATTTGTCATTGGCTATCTCTAGCCAAACAGAATTAGTAAAGGGGTTAGAATTCATCAAGCAAATACATGCTGAAAATCCTATATTTTATGTGTCATTAACTTGGAATGAAGAAAATAGATTTGGGGGAGGGGCTAATACTACAATTGGATTAAAAGAAGATGGAAAAAAGGCCTTAGATCTATTTGCAGAAATTGGTATTGCTATTGATTTAAGTCATGCAAGTGATAACTTGGCTTTTCAAATAATCTCCTATAAGTATAAATCTTGTCCGACTTTAAAAATTTTAGCTAGTCATTCAAATACTCGTTCGATTTGTAGTGTAGTGAGGAATTTACCTGATGAAATTATTAAAGAGATTGCCAATTGTAAAGGGATAATTGGACTAACGGCTATTAAATCATTTATAGGGCAAAATTTTGATGATTTAACAAAACACTTAAGACATTTAATTAATATAGTGGGCATCGACTATTGCGCGATAGGATCTGATTTTTATTACAATAAGGATTTGTCAAAAAAATACCGAAAACCTTTTTCTGACCAATTTCATAAAGAGTTTACAAACTCCAGTCATTTTCCTTCTGTCTTGCAAAAATGGCAAACAGAAATCCAATTATCTGACTCTGATTTATATAAAATTTCTTTTCAGAATGCTTATCGTTTTAAACAATTATTACAAGAGATTTAAAGATTTATAATGACACAGAATGAAGAAATTTTAGCCCCTTCAGATTCGTTTTCTAAAGCGATGAAAAGTTTTTTAACAGGGACTTTTTTAAGTCGAATAGGTGGATTTATTCGAGATTTGTCTATGGCATTTTGTTTTGGTACAGAACCTGCAATTGCCGCATTTTTAGTTGCCTTTCGTTTTTCTAATTTATTCAGACGTATTTTTGGTGAAGGCGCTTTATTAAATGGATTTATCCCTTATTTTGAAATGGAACGCTCAAAATCGCCGCAGCAAGCAGCTTTTTTTTATCGAGATATTCTTTTTTCAGTATTTGCCATTTTAGTAGCGATTGTAATTTTGCTATGTTCAAGTCTATTTTACTTTAGTAGCAATGGTTTATTATCCCCAGCCAACTATCAAATTTGCTACTACATGATGATTATGTTGCCAGGTGTTGTCTTTATTTGTTTATACACGATTAGTAGCGCCTTATTACAATGTGAGAAAGATTTTTTTATACCAAGTATTGCCCCATTACTTACTAATGTCGTCTGGATCTTAGCGATTTGGATTTACAAAGATGCTGATTTATTAAAAGCTGGAAAAGCCTTGTCGATTGCAATTGTTATTGCTTATATTCTTCAATGGCTTTTTGTTTTTGTAAAAAGCCTTATTTATTATTGTAAATATTGTGATTGGAAAACTTTTTTTCAAATCAACTTATTTCCTAAAGCTATGAGAAAAATGTTAGCTTCTGTTTCTTTTGGAGTATTGGGAGTAAGTGCCATGCAGATAAATACAGCCCTAGATTCTATCTTTGCTAGATTGGCAAGTCTAGAAGGACCGGCTTATTTAAACTATGCCATTCATATACATCAATTGCCTTTAGCCTTATTTGGAATAGGTATTTCTACAACTATCTTACCTACCTTAGCTAGATATTTAGAAAACGGTAAACATAAAGAATTCGAAGAGGTTATAAAAAATGCTATAGAGAAACTGCACTATTTTCTCATACCATCTATGTTTGCTATGCTGGCTCTTGCAGGAGTTGTCGTAAATATGCTCTATGGAAGGGGACATTTTGAAACCCTATCAATATCACAAACGAGTTTATGTTTAATTGGTTATGGACTTGGTATAGTACCGATGGGCTTAATCACAGTTTTAGCCTCGATTTTTTACGCAAAAAAAGATTATAAATCTCCATCCTTAGCTTCTATAAAAAGTATTATTGCCAATATTATATTTAATTTTTTATTTGTAGTTGTCTTCCAATGGGGAGCTGTTTCTGTGGCCATTTCTACAAGCTTAGCAGCTTTTTTAAATGTTTTTTTATTAGCCAACAAAATCTCTGAAGATTATCCTCTCAAACGATTAATTTGGTCAGATCACAGTAAACTATTGCTTAAAAGTGCAATAGTCGCTTTTGCTTTAACAGTTGTATTAGAAAGCTATTTTTTCCAACATTCCATTTATTCTTTAATAGTTTTTAATACGGAAAATTGGACAAGGCTATTGTTTCAACAAATCCTAGAACTTGGTGTGTTAAGCCTTATTTTTTTTAGTAGCTTTTATCTGGTTTTACTATTAATAACTCACCTTACCAAAAAAACGAAACATTTTGCTAATTAGACATTAATTCTAAAAATTGAGTAAAATACTTCTTCAGTTTTGAGGAGGCTCATTTATGAAAACAATAACTTTTGCAATAACTCTGTTACTTTCAAGTTTATCTTTCGCTCTATATGCTTTCCCAAAGCTTGACATCCAAGGCAGGGTTGATGTAGGCCCAGCTTATATTCATTTAGACGTGTTAGAGTCAAATAAAACGATAAAAAAATTAGACATGCCTGGCCTTAGAGCTGATGCAACCGTGGCCTTTTATAAAGGTTTTTGTATAAAGCCCTTTATTACATATGGTAATTTAAAAGGGGAGATTGTTACGGCAGGTATTGGAATAGGGCACTTTATCCCTTTTAATGATAATTTTTGTGTTACCCCTGTGGTCGGTTATGGTTATACGTATTTAAACACGCACATTGACGTTCCATATCCCGATCGTTCTATGCCTATTACTATTTTAAGTGTAAAAGAAAAATTTTATTCAAAATCTCCTTATATTGGTCTAGATGCGCATTATAAATTTGCAAAAAAATGGAGAGTCGGGGGCTTTATTCAATATTCATGGAGCCGAACAGACACTAAAATTTCAGGGCTTGGTTTATTCAAAAGTAAATCACGAGGTCCCTCTTTTGGCGGTTTTATCGAACGGGATTTAGGAGATAAATGGTCGCTTAACTTAGGGTTTGCCTATAATTTAAGCTTAACCAAAGAAAAACATGGATTAAGAGCGGCGGGAGTAAGATTGGGTATTGCACGCTGGTTTTAAAAGAATTTTTTGTACATTTTTTTGATTTTCTGTTACAATGCTTTCTTTTTAAAGAGGTTATATGGGACTCAATTTTGAAGTAATCTATGATCAACAACGTTATTTGGTGAATGATGAAAATTTAAATGCGCTCAATAATTTATTTGATCCACCCGTTGTCAAATGGTTAAAAGATGTAAAAACGTTATCAGAAGACGAATTTTATCCCTATCGGCAAGCTTTAGACCAACACTTGGATGCTGCTATAGCTCATAGCTTTAGACCTTCTCACGATGATTTAACGATTGCCAATAAAGCCCTAACCTTTGAAAACGATATCTTAGATCGTTTTCAATCAATTCCTCAAAAAATAAAATCCTATAAATATTTACAAGTAGAATTAGAAACTGCTAAAGAAACGAAAAATTTGGCTCTTGTTGGATCCATTTTACGAGTAGCTTTATGCATTGGCATTATTGCCGCCTTAGCACTGGGTACTTTTTTTGTTTGGAGTGCCGGAATAATATTATCGCCCGCTGTTTTGGCTATAATGGCGGTTGTGAGTGCTTTTGTTTTAATAGGCTTACTAATAGGGGCATTTACCGGCACACATCAAAAGCGCAACTTTTTTCAGCAAATGGCTGCAGGATTTAAAGGAACAAAACCTTTAGAGAAGCAAATTGCAAAAACTACAGAGGACTTAAGATTAAGCATAGAACATACAATCCCTTTCTTCAAGCAAATCGATAATGCAACGGGTAAAAGCAATTACGAGACTCTCCTTCAAAAATTGAATGCGATTAAAAAATTTTATCAAAATAATCAAGGGCTTTGTCTTCATGAAAGTAAATTTGCTCGTGGCCTTTTTAATGCGTACCCAGGGATGGTAGCTATAAAGCAAAAAGCTGACGAAGATAACCAAAAGGCAATAACTTTAATAACAAAGACAATCGAGCATTTGCGTCAATATGAGGAATTTTTAAATACTGTTTGGTCCGCTCGAATCGGTGTTGATGAAGATGAAGGTTTAATAATAGATTAAAGGTTTGTTTGATTTCAAGAAGAGGGGAAAACCTCTTCTTGAACTTAAAGTTTTAAGACTACTTCGACAAAGCCATTTCCCTTTTCTGTTCATAATAACTTGGGCCAGGAGCTAATATTGTTCCCCCGCCTAAACAAACATTTTCATGATAAAACACTATGGCTTGCCTAGAGGTAATGGCTCTTTGAGGCTTATGAAAACGTACGTTTATAACGCCCTCTTTTTCTGCTTCAATCGTGCAATCTTGATCTTCTTGTCTATATCGAATTTTAGCTTTGCATTGAAAAGGTAAAGAGGGAAGGCCTTGCTTGGAAACCCAAAACAATTCATTGGCTCTTAAAGTATCAGCGTAAAGGGCTGGATGTGTTACACCTTGGCTTAAAAAAACGACATTTCTTTTTACATCTTTACCAACTACAAACCAGGGCTCTCCAGCTCCTCCTATACCCATTCCTTTTCTTTGCCCTATAGTATAATAGGCAACACCGTCGTGTTGACCAAGTATTTCACCCTCTAAAGTCTCAAAATTGCCAGGTGTATAAGGTAGATAACCGTTAAGGAATTGTTTAAAGTTACGCTCACCTATAAAGCAAATCCCAGTACTGTCTTTTTTATTAAAAGTAATGAGTTGATGCTGTTCTGCAATCCGTCTTAAATCAGGTTTTAAAAGATGCCCTATAGGAAAAAGAACTTTTTCTAAAATTTGAGAATTAATGGTGTATAAAAAATAACTTTGGTCTTTATTGCCATCAAAACCTTTTAGTAGCTGATATTCCCCATGCTCATTTAGAGCTTTTTGACAGTAATGTCCAGTAGCTAAAAAATCAGCTCCTAGACTTAAGGCTTTTTTTAAAAAGACGTTAAACTTAATTTCCCGATTACACAAAATATCAGGATTTGGTGTATAACCTTGCTCTAAATCTTTGATAAAGCTTGAAAATACAAGGTTTTTATATTCTTCAACAAAATTTACCGTGTAATAAGGAATATCGAGGTGATGACAAATTTGCTCAACATCTTGAAAGTCATAAGAAGAGCGGCATTTGCCAAACTGATCGGTTTCTTCCCAATTTTTCATAAATAAACCGATAACATCGTAACCTTGTTGCTTTAACAATAAAGCAGTTACTGAAGAATCAACCCCTCCAGACATTCCAACAACAACGGTTTGTCTGCCCATTACAACCTCTCTCTTGCGTTAACTAAAATATTTGGCTCACCATCGGCTTTAGCGATTAAGACAGTAGAGCAAGTGTTTCCATAAACATTCACTACAGTGCGACACATGTCTAAGACTCTTTCAGTAGCAAGGATTAATCCAATACTTTCGCCAGGTATTTTTAATGTGTGTAAAATTAATACCACACCGACTAAGCAAGCAGAAGGTATACCTGCCAAACCAAAAGATGAAAAAGTCGTTAATAGAAAGATTAAGGCAAGAGAACTATAGGACAAATCGTAGTTATTTACCTGAGCTAAAAATAAAACAGCAATCATAATAAATAAAGCCGAGCCAGCCATGTTTAACGTTGTCCCTAACGGTAGTGTAAAACTAGAAATTCGATTGGAAACGTGGGCATTTTTTTCTATACATTCTAATGTTAAAGGCAATGTAGCGGCAGATGAACTTGTCGAAAAGGCTGTTACAAGAGCTGGGCTAATTGCTTTAAAATGACGCAAAGGACTAATTCCATTCATTTTTAAAATAATTGGCATGACAATAAACATGTAAGTAGATAATCCTATTAATACCGTTAAAGTATAAAAGGCTACACTTAGCAAAGAATCAAGCCCAGTTGTTGCAAAAACTTTTGCTACTAGTCCAAAAACTCCAAAAGGCAATGCTTTCATAACAAGATGGGTGATTTTCATCATAATTTGAAAAATCCCTTCCCAAAATTTTAAAACAACTTTACTCGCATCCTCTTGAATTTGAGAAGAAAAGTACCCAAATAGTAGGCAAAAGAAAATAAGTCCCAACATTTGCCCTTGCGATGCGACCGCTAGGATATTGGAAGGGATAAGTTTATATAATATTTGAGCAATCTTATCAAAAGTTGTTTCTGCTACGGCAAACTGAGTCAGAGCTGATAATTGAGAATTGTTTAATGAAGAATCAATGGCTAAATTTTGAGTATGTTGACCTGGGTTTATCAGCAAACTAATGACTAACCCTATGGAAACACCAATCAGGATATTGGTAAAAAAAGTGATAAAAGTTCTCATGCCAAGTGTGCCCATGGAACCATCAGATCCAAGTCTTGCTGCACCTAAAATAATGGAACTTGCAACTAAAGGAACAATCACTAAAGTCAAAGCGTTTAAAAAAAGCTGCCCAATTAATTGATACAATTCAATGTATTTCACCCCAAAAATAGAGGCATTAGGGTCAGTTAGATAGCCAATTAAAGCTGCGAAAAAAATAGTTATAAAAATTTTAATTAAAGAGGTGTTTTTCATAGAAACCTAATAAAGAAACAATTTTATTAATAAATAAAATTATTATAAATAAAAATCATTTCAAATTTTTAGGATTTTAAAAATAAAACTATTAATTTTGATAAAAATAATAAAATTGTTGTTTATAAAGGGTGTTATTATTGATAAACTGTAAAATTATTATTTTAAATATTAAATTTCGTCTAAAAAATACTTTTTTAAATGTATTTTAAATTTGTCTGGAATAGGAATTTTTTTTCGATCTGTATCGAGTGTAACATGAACAGTTTTAGCGTTTCCAGCAAGCTCTTTATTTTCAGGGGTTATTCTATAGATATTATAGTGAAAAGTAAATGAGGATGTACCAATACTTTCAACACTCAATTGGATTTCTAATTGATCACCAACATGTAGGGGAACGATATAATTTGCCTCAGAATGGGCAATTACAAAAACAAAATTATTTTTTTTAAAAATGTAATCAAAATTATACCCTTCCGCTTCTAAAAAATCTTCTAATGCGTCGTGAGCGAAGCGATAAATTCGAGGAAAATAAAGTATTCCTGCCATATCTGTATCGTGCATTCTGACTTTATTATGACTAATAAATGGATGTTTCATGATTTTATCGTACTTTTTGATTTACGGGTTAAAAAGAAACCTAAAGATAAAATGGCTAAAGTGGTTCCCATGATCGCATAACCGACTATATTGGATGTAGGGGCTGTTACTGCTGAGCCACTTTTAGAAAGTGAAGTAAGCTTACCATCTTCTAGCAAAACTATGTTGTTTTGAATAGTTTCATGTAAAAAGGATTTTTCTAAAATCTTTTTTAAAGAAGTTTCGTTTTTGTATTTGAATCCATATTCTATGTAAGAATAATTTTTTCCAGCTCTAATCTCTGCTTCACCAATTGTTGGATGTTCATTTTTGAAGTTAAAAACGATTGCTTTATCAAGGTTACTTGCTTGCTCATACTGAAATGGGTATAAGAAAATCATATGTCTTGGATCGACTTTAACTTGCAAAATTATTTTTACAACCTGTTCTAATACTGTTTTTGTAATATTTGTTAGTTGGAAGGCAAGCGTCCGTATATCAGATCGATTGATATTTTTAGGAAACAGGTTGAGCAATTGAGCGTGATCTATGGGGCGCAATGGCTCATCTTCAAAACGAAGTTGGACCATAGTCCATGCCTTAGATATATCTACATTTTCATTGGGATCCAAATGGGCTTTAAGAGTTATTTTCAGGGGGATGTTATAAAATTTTTCATCGATTTTATATTTTTTTGGACCTGTTTCAATTAAAGAAAAATGATCAATTTTTTCTTCATTAATAAAAATTTCAATAAATGAATCTTTTTCATTTAAACCACTTGTAAAATGAGGGGCTATTACTAAGTAGGAATGAAGGTATGGATTGATGGCATCATCGATAGAAAAAGTTTGGGGCTCAAGGGCATTTCCTTGAAATGTAAAATTTTTGGAAATTTTTTTCTCAAAAAAAGGAGGATCTAAATGAACTTCAATCGAATTTTGTCCAAAAGCTTTTAAAAGTTCATTTCTGAATAAGATATCAATAATTTTTCTAAAACCTTGCTTATCCACAGCAGTTAAATAAAGTTGATAGTAATTTCCATCTTGTTTGATCTCTATTCTTCCGGTACCTTTTGCCATTTCGGCTGCACTATTTTGAAATGTAATAATATTTCCTGTAAAGGGCTCATCCCCTAAAATAATTTTAGGAAATTCACTGTAGGGCATATAATATCCCCAATACCCTGTAAATCTCATAAGAGCATAAATTTCTTGTTCTGATGGGTAAGCAGAAAGCTGAATAGCATGATCTTGCATAAATTTTTGTGGAAAATTTGAAAAAAGGCTTTCATCAGCTTCAGAGCTATGAAAAAATAAAAAAATAGCAAAAAAACTGTATCCAATAATAAACTTTTTTATTAATAGCTCAAACCTTTTGTTCATTTGAGAATTGAACTCCTTAAAATAGTTTTCAAAATTTATGCAACATTTTGGCAAATTGTTGATTAATGCTTTTTGTCATGCAACGATATTTACCGCCAAGCAAGAAAAATTTAAAGACGATTAAGCTTAAAATGTTTTTATACCTTATCTTAAAGCCAATCATCAAAATTACAATTAATTAACCAAAATTTAACCTTATACAAAATCAGTTTTTTTTTAAATATATTAACCTGAATTTTTAATCTATTTTATAGGTAAGGTGAGGCAAATAAAAAACAATTGTAAAATAATGATAAATCCTAAAACTTTTAAAAGAGTTTTTAAAAGTTTTAGGATTTTTCTTTGTTAATTAATAGACAGTCTTTAATTCTAGCGGATTTAATCCTTTACTAATTAATGTTTTATTTTCCCTTTCTAATAATTCTTTGCCTGCAAACACAACTGTTGCAGCTTTTTGACTATTTGGAATAATTAGTTCATTAACAGCTTCAATAACAGCCTCTTTATTTAATTCTAAAATTTTATTCCTAAAATTTTTTCTTCTTTCAAAAGTCTTTTCTTCTTTTAACCAACTATAGGCTATATCTGCTCGGCTACTTGGAGAAATGGGCGTATCTAAGGCCTGAATAATTTCAAAGCGGGCTTCTTCTAAGTCTTCATTTGAAAATTTGCCACGACTAATATTTTGAATGGCAAGATCAAAGGCGTCCATTGTGTTAACAATGTTCGGATCTCTATATGAATAAAAATAAAAATTACCGGACATAGCATTACTCACAGCTCCTCCTCCGTAAGCGCCACCTTGCTCACGTATTTTCGAATGTAATACGGTATTATCCATTAAAGCTGCTGCAATACCTAAAGCTGGGGAATAATCATTTGTATAAGAAACGGTCTCAAAAACCTTACCAATGAAGGCTACAGGTGAGGCAATTTCATATCCTTGAGATATTAAGAATTTGTAGTCAAAATTGGTTTTCCATGGCATAAAATTGTTAGATTTTTTTTCAACTAAGTTGAAAAATTCATTTCCTTTTAACTTATCATACATTTTACTGGAGCAACATAAAACAAGGTCTGGAGAGGGACTTGCAAAAATCTTATTTTTTAATTTTAGCAAAATGGCAATGACCTCATCAATTCTAGCTTCAAAGTTTAAAGCTAAATCTTTCATTAAACGTAAATAGTCGATGCCATACCACACATTAGCCAGTTTAGAAGCTTCATTTAATTCACTGCTAGAAAGATTGATCGCGTATTTCATAGCATTTTGATTCAAACCATTTTCTAAAGCGGTGTAAGTTTTGAAAAAAATATCTTTTAAACGATTTTTATCTTGAAAATCGATCGTTTCTATAATGTCGCGAAAAAGATAAAAAAGCTTTTCAGATTTATCATAGAGGGATTTACCTCTTAAACAAAAAGAAGGGAGGATAATGTGATGATTAGAAGCTTGTATATTAAAAGCTAAAGTTGCCCCTATTCCACCTGTGTGAGCTTGAATGTACTCTAAATTTTCGATGTAATTTCTATTCCCAGCTCCTAGTTGACTAATTAATGAGGCAAAGAGGCGAAGGTAAGGTAATTCTTGAACCTCTATAGAGGGAATTGAAAAAAATAAATCAGAATAAAGGATTTCATTTGTAAAACAATTATGATGATAAGCAGTAAAAGAATCTTCTTTACTTTTAGTAAGAACAAAGTCTTTAGGGTAGGGGGGAATGTCGGAAAGAATTAGTTTTGGCAAAACATTTATATCTTCTTCTTCTTGCAAAATTTGAAATTCTTCTAACTCTTTTGCATCATTAATAATTTTTTTTATTTCTTCTTCCGTTAACTTCTGCTTAATGTGTTCAAGTTTATCTTTTTCAGCTTCTAATTCCCGATTGAGTAAATTTTGATCAGGTACCATAGTAACCCTTACAAAATGGGGATTATCGATTAAATATTTTTGCATTAAATCGACAAAATAATGGGGGTTTTTGAGCCAATTCTGTTTAATTTTTTCCATTATGGAGTGAATGTAAAGACCTTTCTCTGGTTCTACACCATGCTGTTTTAAAAGGGCCGAACGCATAAACAAAGATAATCCAAATGGTGCATGGTCACTTGCAATTTCACTTTTATGAAATTCGATTTGATGGAGCGCATTTTCAACGAGTTCCATTGAAATGCCTTTATCAATAATGGATTGTATTTCTTTAAACAATAATTGCTCAATTTTTTCATCATCTTCTTCTTGGCAGCCTGTAAAACTAAAAGTAATTGGAACTTCAGAATATTCAGTTTCAACGTAAGCATTCACTTGCGTGCAAAGTTTTGATTTCAAAATCGCTTGTTTTAGAGGCGATGCATCTGTATCCATCAAGATTACAATTAAAGTGAGTAATCCTAAGATTTCCTCTTGATCTTGGATTGAACAACTTAACCATCCCATTCCTATAAAGCTTTTTGAACTTTCCTGTGAGGCGGGGTAATGAATTTTTTTTCTTATAGGTGTTGTAAACCTTGGTTGATCAGGAATTGGTTCCAAAGGTTCTACGGCATTAGTTTTATCCAAAATGGCTTCTTTTAAAAAATCTAAATGCTCTTTTAAAGGAAAATTACCATAAAAGAAATAAAGGCATCGACTGGGATGATAAAATTGCTCATGAAATGCTTTTAACTCTTCTAAGGTTAAATTAGGAATCTCTTTTGGATCTCCCCCGGAATTAATTCCATAGGTAATATTAGGATAAAGAGCTTCATGAATCGCATCATGTAGCCGACTATGAGGTGAAGTTAAGGCGCCTTTCATCTCATTGTAGACTATTCCTTTATATTCTAAAGGGGTAGTGGGATTAGTAGGTTGAGCAAATTCTAAGCGATGACCTTCTTGTTTAAAACTTAGAACATTTAAATTCGGATGAAAAACGGCGTCAATATAGACACTTAGTAAATTATAAAAGTCTTTCGGAATTTGGGTAGCGGCTGGATAGCAGGTAAAATCAGCTCCTGTTAGAGCGTTCATAAAAGTATTTAAACTTCTTCTTCCCATTGAGAAAAAAGGATCTTTTACAGGATACTTTTCAGAACCACATAAAACCGTATGTTCTAAAATATGAGCCACACCATTTGAGGTTTGAGGAATAGTTTGAAAAGATAAACAAAATAAATTCTCAGGATCATCATTTTCAATATGAATGATAACTGCTTGGGAAGGAACGTGAATAATTTCTCGCAATATACATTGCAATTCAGGAATTTCTACTTCTTTCTTTAATTCATATTCTTGATAAAGGTGGGTTTTATCATGAAAGATGTCGTTTTTAGTTTTCATAAGTGGTTTTCTTCTTCCTTGATTGAAAAAAATAGATTAATAAAACTATAAAAAAAATTATACGAATAATTAATTTTGAATAACTTAATAGTAAAAATAAAAGTTTATGTCGTTAAAAACTAAGATTTATATTCTACCTAATATTATAACAGCCTTTGGATTATGTTGTGGATTATTTGTTATTTTTAAAATGAACATGACACCAGTTGGATTGGTTAATCAGCAGGATTTAATCCTAACCGCTATCTTATTTATCCTGGCAGCTTTTGCTGATCTTCTCGATGGAGCTATAGCTAGAATTGTAAAAGCAGAAAGTGACTTTGGTGGTTTATTTGATTCTTTGTCTGATGCGATTACATTTGGAGTTGCCCCCTCAGTAATAATTTTAAAAAGTCTATCTTTACAACCGGGAACTGATTTATCCTTTATGCTAACTTCTGCCGCCATGGTTTTTACTGTTTGTGGTGTTTTACGCCTAGTTCGTTTTAATGTGGCTTCTATTTATTGTAAAAATGATCAAGAACTGCAGCTGGCTAATAAAAAAAATTTCACAGGTCTTCCCATCCCGGCCGCTGCGGCTGGAATAATTTCGAGTAATTTATTTCTATTATCAGAAGATTTTCAAAATAATTTTATTCTCTCTGAAAATTTAAGAATGGGGATTATTTTTTTTGAATTACTTTTATTAGGATATTTAATGGTAAGTCGGTGGAAGTTTCCAAGCCTTAAAACCTTGCATATACCCATTAAAACTTTTGAATATGTTTTTTTAATTGCCTTAGCGAGTGTCTTTTTGTTTTATGGCTTTCTTTATTACTTTCCTATTACTTTTTTTCTTTTGGCCTGGGGATATATTGTTATTGCGTGGTTTTTATCTTTTACAAGATATCTTTTTGGGAAATATATGCCTAATACCTTAGAGGATTTTGAACCTGACGAAGATGAGTTTGATGATCATTCAAATTAAATTAAAGTTAGTAATGTCTAATTAAGGAGATAATAGCTCCTTGTATTACCAGTTCATCCTCTTTTACCATGATAGCTTCTATAAAGGGGGACTGGCTAACTAAACGAATAAAAAAATTATCCTCAGGATAATATTTTTTTATAATCGCTTCGTTTGCATAAATATAACCTAAAATGGCTTCACCAGCTACCACGTTGGAACGAGCTTCTATTAACAGAATATCCCCATCTAACATAAATTCTTCGTTAAAAGAATCACCTTTAATTTTAATAGCATATGTTAAAGAAGGGTTTAGGATATAGCTTTGAGGAACTTTAATGGTTTCTGATTTTGAATATATACTTAAAGGATTACCATTGGAAACTTCGCCGACCAAAATGATTTCTTGATCAGTATCCTGGACGGCAGCGTTTGAAGGTATAATTGAACGTTTGCCATTTTTTTCTCCAAAAATCATTCCTTTTCGTTTTAATACTGCTATATGTTTTTGCACAGTCGCTATAGAGCGAAAACCAAAAAAGGATTGAATATCTCTGTAACTTGGGGAAAATTTTTTACTTTGTATATGTTGTTCAATGTATTGTAATACTTCTAACTGACGTTTTGTTAATCCCTTCATAATTCTTTTTTACTAGTAAATGTGTTAACAACCAGGGTAAATAAAAGCAAATCATGGCAGACGTGATGACATCGCTTAAATAGTGGCCTCCTTGAGCTATCCTCATAAGTCCCATAAAAGATCCGTAAATGGAACCAATCAACATACCGCCATAAGCTAGCCAGTAGATTTTATAGTAAATGCCAAGGAAGATAAATACAAAAAAATAAAATCCCATGCTTGCATGTCCACTTGGAAAAGACTTTGAAGGCTCAATAGAATGAAAGAAATTGGGTTTATAAATTGGTCTAAATATTTGCTTACCCCCAAATTCAATGGTTTGCTTGGGCCTTGGCCTTCCCCAAACTTCCTTTAAGGTCCCATTTATTATAAGGCCGGGTCCTAATACTAAAGATAAAAAGGTTACCATAAAAAAAGGTTTAAATTTTTTCCAGAAAGGGGATATAAACGATAAGAATAGAAATAAAAAAGATAATATCCCAATAAAGTGAGCGGGTGCATTTCCATAATTGTAAAAAAACGCGAAGAGAGGGTTTTGCACAAACTGCTTTTCTGACAGGTTATAAAAATAAAAAGTGGTTAGGTGATCTAAATAAGGGGAGATGGGAATAAAAATTAGGTAGCAAAAAAATGGTGACCAAAAAATTATTTTGTTTTTCATAGCTACCAAGTTAATATTAAATAGATTATCTTATCATACAATCCTTAAAATTTTCTAAATCAATATGGATAATTTTCAACTTTTTATTTTTTCAACTTTTTTATTGTCTATTTTATCATCAATTCTTTTGTTGTTCTTTTTTAGACAAGAAAGAAATAAATCAAACCAATTGAATGCAACCTTACAAGATGTTATCTTGAAGAATGAAACGTTAACCCTTGAAAATCAACAATTAGTTATCCAAAATGTTGAATGGAAAGTTCGTTTCGATGCAGAAACTAAATCACAAGAAGATAAGTTAGCTTACATTCAACAAGCCAGCCTTCGATTAAATGAATCCTTTAAATCGTTATCTTCCGACACTTTAAAAAATCAATCTGGCGCGTTTTTAGAATTAGCTATAGCAAAACTTGAAAAAATGCAAGAAAGGGCTAACAATGATTTGCAAGTTAAACAAACGGCAATCAAAGAATTAGTTCAACCACTAAAAGAAAGTTTAGAAAAATACGATCGCAAAGTTGAAGATTTAGAAAAAAATCGAGTCAGTGCTTATGCCAGCTTACACGAGCAAATTAAACAAATTACTTCCGCTCATCAACAATTGCAAACCGAGACTTCTAATTTAGTTAAGGCTTTAAGAGCTCCGAGTGTTCGAGGTCGTTGGGGTGAAATCCAACTAAAAAGGGTGGTCGAAATGGCTGGCATGCTTGAATATTGCGACTTTATTCAACAAGAGAGCAAATCTTTTGAAGAAAAAAGATTAAGACCTGATTTGATTGTAAAATTGCCTAATAATAAGCAAATAGTAGTTGATGCAAAAAATCCTTTACAAGCTTATTTGGAATCATTAGAAGCCATTGAAGAATCTAAGCGCTTAAGTTTTTTGAAAGATCATGCAAAACAGTTAAGAACGCATATTACACAACTTAGTTCCAAAGGTTATTGGGATCAATTTCAACCAGCACCAGAATTTGTTGTTTTATTTTTACCAGGAGAAACTTTTTTTAGTGCGGCGTTGGAACAAGACCCCTCTTTAATCGAGTATGGCGTAGAGCAAAAAGTTATATTAGCAACACCTACAACTTTAATTGCTTTGCTTCGATCTGTAGCCTATGGTTGGCGACAAGAGGGAATGGCAAAAAATGCTCAAGAGATATGCCTTCTAGGGAAAACTTTGTATGAGAGAATTAAAGTTTTATCCCACCATTTTGATGAGGTGCGCAAAGGATTAGATAAAGCGGTAGATGCCTATAATAAAGCTGTTGGATCATATGAAGGAAGAGTTGCTGTGACGGCAAGAAAGTTCACAAGTTTATTAGAAATGCAAAATGACGAATTAGAGGTATTGCAAACAATAGAAAAACAAACTAGAGCTTTGGTCACAGAATAAGCCATTCTAAATGTTTTAAGGTTTGCGGTAAGAAATAGCTTCTAATGTGTGATTAAGATCAATAGTTTCTTTTCCATCTAAGTCGGCTATTGTACGCGCAACTTTTAAAATGCGATGATAAGCTCTATTGGATAAATTTAAATTTTCCATAGCTTGAGCTAGAACATCTTTACACTCCTTATTTAAGGTAACAAAGAGATCTATTTCTTTAGATGTCATAGAAGAATTAGTTTTTGTTTTACCAAATCGTTGTTCTTGTTTGCTTCTGGCAAGTTTTACTCTAGAAAGTATGCTTGCAGAATTTTCAGATGGTTTATTGGATTGAAATTCTGAAAATTTGACTACAGGTACATCTACAAACATATCCATGCGATCCCATAAAGGGCCTGAAATTTTATTGCGATAGCGATCAATTTGGGTTGAGGAATCTGTACAAATTTTTTCCGTATGGCCCAGGTATCCACAAGGACACGGATTCATCGCAGCTATACATAAAAAACGACTAGGAAAGGTGAAAGTTCCATTAGCTCGACTAATCGTGACAACGTTATCTTCTAAAGGTTGCCGTAAAACTTCCAATACTTTTTGAGAGAATTCAGGAAATTCATCTAAAAATAAAACCCCATTATGCGCTAAAGAAACTTCTCCAGGCCTTGGCGTTTGGCCTCCCCCAATTAAACCTGCGTAGCTAACGGTGTGATGAGGGGATCGAAAAGGTCTTTTTTTTATTAAATGATGAGATTTATCTAAAAGGCCTGCTATTGAATGGATTTTTGTAACTTCTAAAGCTTCTTCTAGGCACATATCAGGCATAATTCCCATAAAAGCTTTAGCCATCATAGACTTTCCAGTTCCAGGAGGTCCTGAAAGGACAATATTATGATTTCCAGCTGCCGCAATTTCAAGAGCTCTTTTAGCATGATTTTGGCCTTTAATGTCGGCAAAATCGATTTCAAAAATTCGGTCATTTACAGCTGAAAAAACCTTTTTATTAAATGGGTTAAGAGTTAAAGGATTTTCAAAAAAACTAATGGCATTCTTTAAATGATCGATAGCAAATATTTCGATTCCTGGAATAAAGCTTGCTTCTTTTGCGTTTTCCGAAGGTAAAAGTACACCCTTAAAGCCCTGCTCTCTTGCAAATATAGCTATGGCAATCGCACCTTTAATAGGTCTTGTATGACCGCTTAAGGATAACTCTCCCACAACTAAGTAGTGATTAGATATTTCTGTCGAAAATTTTTTTAAAGCATGAATTAGTCCTAAAGCGATGGGCAGATCGTAAAGAGAACCTTCTTTTTTTAGATCTCCTGGTGCTAAATTAATAGTTGCTTTGATTTCATTTAAGCTATAGCCACTATTCTTAATAGCTGTTTGTACCCTATCTTTTGACTCTTTAACTGCAGCATCCGGTAAACCCACAATTAATAACTGTGTTTTTTCAATGAAATGAGTAACATCGACTTCGATCTCAACTAATGCTACGTCTATTCCAATGATAGATGCAGATAAAACCTTTGTTAACGACATAAATTGTATGTGGAGAGTTAAAGGCGTAAATTTAATATTTACGCCTGAAGATTGGTCTTTTCAGTTTATTATTCAGCGGATAAAACAAAATAGGCTGGAAAGGCAAAAGCGTGATTTGGTCTTTCAGCAACTTGTAAAGAAACTTTTTTTCCTACGAATTTTTCAAGATTTACCTTTGTACTATAAAGATAGGCTATAGGAGCATTTGTATCTTGTTGCATTAGCATGTAATCACCTGGTCTATTTTTGACAACTCTTTGATAGGGTTCTACAACGCCTTTAATAACAATAGCATTTTCTTTTTGTAGGTTATAAAATTCATCCTCTGTTTTGTTTGGATTATTTTTTAACCAATTTTGATAGTAATTATTTTCAGCTGGCACCCAGAGACTCATAGCGCCGCTCATAGAGGAACTAGATTTTATAAATTGATTGCCTCTATCATTTACTTCTTGAACATTTTTTGAAGGATTTACCTTTTGCTCTTTTGTACCAACATGATTCACATTTTCTAAATAAGCAATTTTTTTCTTAAGGTAATCATCTTGAATATGTTGAATTACTTCTTTGGCTTCTTGCACTTTCTCAGGTAAGTCTTGGTAGCCTTGGACTATCTGATTTAATGAATAAAGCGCGTTGTCTAAATTCATAGATTCATAATTTTTACTAAGTTCAAAATAGGCTTGTTCTTTAGCATCCGCCAATAATGAAGAAGCTTTATTTTTTCTTGTTTCTAATTTATGAATGTATTGTGAGTCACCAACATTGCTTACGTAATCTTTAGCTACGTAAAAATAAACATTATTAGGGACATTTATTTCTAGCCACTTGCTATTTAATGGGCTTACAGAGCCTTCAACTTTGTCACCTGAATTTAATTGCGCAATGATAGGTGCATCTACATTTGGCTCTAAGCGAACGTTAACCTTATTGCCTTCTACAACATTATCAAGAACATACGTTCTAAAAATATACCCTTTTAAATCATTGGGTGCTTGCACAGCGTAAAAATCTTCCATTTCATTTGAAACTAGAAGCAAATCACCTTTATTCAGTTCACGTAAAATAGGGCTTTCTAAACTAGGTTGTAAACGCATCCTTACTTTGTTTTTTGAAATTTGCCCTGTAAATGAATGGTAGGGTGCAGTTTGAGTCGTTTTATTGGAACTAGATTCTTCATTAGCAAATGAATTTATAGGTGTACCTAATAGCAAACTAAATAATAAACTTAATGACAAACTAGGCGATGAGAAGCGTTTAGCTAACCTTAACATGGGATAATCTCCTGATTGTAATCCATCATGAAGCATGATTCTAAATCAAGGAAATTATTTATGACAAGAAAGGAATAGCTAAAAATCAAAGGTTTTAATTGTTTTTTTAAATTGCTATAAAGATTTAGAGAATAATTAATAAAATATACTTATCACTAAATAATTAGTTTTTAAGCAATCTCACAAATTTGTTTTTTATTAACTTTTAAGCACAGCAACAATATGTTCACAACCTTCTTTACCACAAGTACATCCAACAGGCTTTCCTAGATAAACTCTATATTGCTCTGTTTGATCTAAACGATTGGTTACATTAAATAATTGATCGCCAGTTTGCTCAATATTCCATTGTTGAAATGTTAAATCTTCATCTACAATCTCTTCTTCGCTAGATTCAGAAACAAAATCTGTCTGCACTTGTACTTCTTTGTTAATAGCTTTAGCTATTTGGCAATGCATGCAATTACAATGAGGTTCAGGTTTTGGAAGGGCTTGGATGTCTTCAGGTGCAATTATTTTAGCTATTGCAGATATCTTTTTTAACACAACTTCTGGTAAATCGGGGGCGTTCATATGATCTGGATTGTGTTGTAGAGGTGAACCAAAAGCATCAAAACCAAATCCTAATTTAACAGGGGAATCAGACAAGTCTTGGGATAAAAGACTTGGATTAGAAAATAGATTCGGTTCCTTTTTAGATGTGTCTAAATGTTGATGTTCTAAATATTCTGAATGGATGTGAAATATTTGTTCTACAGTTTCTTTTGTCAAACCCGGAATTTGAATAGATTCGCTATCTTTTAAATGAATAACGAGGACTTCATCGCGGAACTGGAGGGCACGAACGTTTTCCCAACTAGTGGATAAATAAGGTGGTATACTTAAAATTTTATCGTTTATTTTCATATATGTCCCCAGTAAATATTTCAGTTAACTGTAACTTTTTACTCTTCTATTATCTCTTCCCTTAAATATTTAGTCAATGTATTTAGCACTTGAAGGTGTTGAGTGCTTAATTTTCTACTCAAAAAAAACAACTAATTGTTTTATTTTTCCCTAATTTTAAGCTAGCATGAACTCAAGATCAAATAACTCGAAATTTTGGGAGTACCTGTGAAGAAAAAAACGTTTGTGTTAGATACGAATGTTCTATTATATGATCCTGAAGCGATGGTCAAATTTTCACGCCATTTTATTGTTATTCCAGTCACGGTATTAGAAGAATTAGATAAAATGAAACGATTACCAAGTGATCTAGGAAAAAATTCACGTGCGGTATTTAGATTCTTGGAATCGTTGAAAAAAAAAGGCACAGGCGATCTTCATAATGGCGTTTCTTTGCCAGATGGATCTATTATTCGCATTCAGATGGAATATAAAAAAGATTTTACGGGATCTTTATCCGATGTCATTAACGATAATAAAATTATATTAGCGGCTAGCTTACTGCAAGAAAGAGGGGAAAATGTAGTTTTTGTTTCTAAAGATTTTGCAGCAAGAATTAAAGCCGAAGCTTTAGGAATAGCGGCTCAAGATTACGAAAATTTAAAATTTTCTTATGTAGGTTTGTACAAGGGGATAAGAAAAATAGCCATAGATAAGCATGACATTGATCTTTTTTATAAAGATGGAAGACTTAGTATCAAAGAAAAAGATTTAAAACCGAACGAGTATTGCATTTTAACTTCAATTGAAAATTCTTCAGCTGTTGGAAAGTATGACGCTAAAACTGGAACAATTGAACCTTTAATAAAAATCAATTCTCTTTGGGGTATAAAGCCCCGCAATGTGGAGCAAAAGTGCGCATTAGATATTTTATTAAGAGATGAAGTTAAATTGGTTACCTTAATTGGAAAGGCAGGCACTGGAAAAACGTTAATGGCATTAGCCGCCGCTATGCGAAAAGTGTTTGATGAAGCTAACTACACTAAAATACTGATTAGTCGACCCGTTGTGCCACTAGGCAGAGATATCGGTTACTTACCAGGAACTAAAGAAGAAAAGCTTTTTAACTGGATGCAACCAATATACGATAATTTAGAATTTTTATGTGGAACTTCAGGTCACGAAGCTAGTGAAACATTGCGTTGGGTGATGGAAAGTAAAAAAATCGAAATGGAAGCTGTTACCTACATTAGAGGAAGATCTCTTCCCAAAATGTTTATTATTATTGATGAAGCGCAAAACTTGACGCCACATGAAGTAAAAACAATTATCTCCCGAGCTGGTGAAGATACAAAGGTTGTTTTGACGGGAGATCCAACGCAAATTGATAATCCATACCTCGATAAAGATTCTAACGGATTAACTTATGTAGTCGGTAAATTCAGTGATCATCGAATCTATGGACATGTTCATTTAGAAAAGACGGAACGATCTGAATTAGCTGCCTTAGCAGCCGAAATTCTTTAGATTTATGAAAAGAATAGACTTGTAAGGGTTTTACAAGTCTATTTCTTAAAATTATTTAGAAGAATTTTTTATCCAAGCGACAATTGCAGATAAAAGAGCTCCACCAACACCACTACTTCCAATATTAGCAAGAAGAGTTCCAAAATCAAACTCTGTTCCAGTTGCAGGAGTTGTAGTACCGGCCATATTAGTTTTATTTAAAATGTCCAAAATTTGTAATAAATAGCCGCCGCCTGCGCCCCCTAAGAGCCCTGTAAGAATATTTCCTAAAGCGCCAAGCCCTTTTTCTTTCATGGCGGAACTAGTAATGCTACTTCCAGCAACACCACTTATTAAGCTAATAATTAAATTTAAAATATCCATTTTAAACCCCATTGTTTTTTAAATTCTTAAATATATAAAAATATTTATTAATTCAATGGTAAATATTAATTGGGAAAATCAGTGGTTGCTAAATGTCGTATCCAATAACTTGTAACCACTCGGGAGTAGGGTTTATTAATTTTCGATTTTTTAAGTCAAATAAGCCCATAACAAAGAGAGCCTCACAGCACACTTCTTCATCGCGAACCATTTTTTGTAAGAGTTTTCCAATTTTTTTTTCATAGGATATTGCGGATGTTTCAATAATAATTTCATCCCGTAAGAGAAGTTCTTTGTAATATTTAATGTGTACTTCCAAAATGATTGGTCCAATTCCTGATTTTTTAATTTGTTCAAGTCCATAACCTTGCTTAGTGATTAGATCCCAGCGCGCTTCTTCAAACAAAGTTAAATAAGTACTGTTATTGACATGACCATATACATCTAGATTGGTTTCTTTTATAAGTATGGGGTAAGTGTGTATCATATTATTTTAAAATTTTTACGGTTAATGAATTACAATCTACTTCTCCCATTTGATTTAAGGGTAGAAATGTTTGAAATTTTCCATGACCTGTTGGAAAATTTATCATTACAGGATAACTTGCATTTGAAAAATGGCTTTTTAAAACTTCTAAAAGAGAAAAATTATTCTTAGCACTCATTTTCCAATTTTTCCAATCTCCTAAAATCACAGCTGCTGGACGGTTAAGTAATCCTGCATTTTTTAATTGCCATAACATTCTATCAATGCGATAAGTTTCTTCCCCTACATCTTCTAAAACTAAAATTTTATTATCTGTATTCAATTGCCAAGGAGTGCCACACAAAGAAGCTATGATAGATAAAGTGCCTCCAACAAATTTTCCTTTAGCCTTTCCAGTTGTAAGACAGGATAAAGTAGAAGAGTTTGGCATTGTTATTGTGCCAAATTGCTGTTTAATAAATGTTTGCTCAAAAGAAGAGAATGCATACTCATCATCAAATTCTTTATTCGTATTATCAAAGTAATCTAAAACTGGTCCTAAAAAAGTAATTAAGCCCGTTTTTTTATGAATGGCTTGGTGTAAAGCCGTGATATCACTCATGCCAATTAAAACTTTGGGATGACTTTTGATCCATTCATAATCTAACTTGTCTAATATTCGACAACTTCCATAGCCTCCACGAAAGCACCAAATAGCTTTTACTTTCGGGTTTTTCCAAGCTTGCATTAATGCCTTAGCTCGTTCATTATCAGTTCCTGCTAAAAAGCCATAGGAAGATGGATTTTTGGGATATATGACCGTTTTAAAACCTTTTGATTCAATCCACTTTGCTTTTTTTTTTATATAATCCATTCCTTTATCATCTTCAATAAAACTTGCCGGAAAAACAATGGCTATACAATCTCCTTTTTTTAAAGGAGGAGGTAAAATGGGGGAGAGTTCTGCAAATCCATGCATAATTACAAGCAATTGTAGAGTTAAAATTAAATAATACATGTTTTGACCTTTGCTAGAATGTAGCAAAAAAAAATTGCATTGACAAATCAAATTAGAAGAAAGATAATTTTTGTACTTCTAACCTTACCAAATTGGAAATTATGAAAAAATTATTTTTGTTTCTAGTTAGCAGTTTATTAGTTACAGCAAATCTTTTTGCTGATGTTGAAGAATATTTTACAGCGGCAAATTGGGATAATAGATATGAAACCATCTGTAGCAAAACTGTTCCAGTGCAGTTATCTTTGTTTCATCCTGTCCAAACGACTACTGCTGATTCCTCTGTTAAAGGGCTTCGTTTAAACGCTATTTACGGCATTAGCCAAGATGTAAGTGGTGTTGATATTGGTCTTTTTAATATTACGAATGGGGAATTTAAAGGCCTTGAAATAGGTTTTTGTAATGTTGTAAGAGGGAATTTTTCAGGTATACAATGGGGCTTTGCTAATTCAGTCGATCAAGATTTTTATGGACTACAACGTTCCTTGTTCAATCGTGTAAGCGGCAATTTTTATGGCTTACAAGACGGCCTTTTAAATATGTGTTTGCAAGAATGTTATGGATTAGAAGCGGGCTTTGTCAATTACACCCAATCTTTATATGGGGTTCAAGTGGGGTTAGTGAATATAGCATCTGATGCAACGGGTTTGCAATTTGGTCTTGTAAATTATACTGATTGTTTAAAAGGTATCCAAATTGGCTTAATCAATATTCAGACAAGTCGTGAGTATTTAAAAGTATTGCCACTTCTTAACGTTAACTTCTAATAAACTTTTCAATTTCTTTACAAAGTTCCTTTTTTTAAGTACCCTTTTTGATTTAAAAATAGGAACTTTATGATCGAGCAATCAACTAATAGCGTTAGTATTAACTCTAAACTCTCAAATCAATCAGATCAAAAAAAAGATGTTTTAAATTTAAAAAACGTTTCCTTTAATGAAATAGTCCAAAGTTTAAGCCAAAAGTTTGAATCAAATCTAAAAAAAATAAAGTTTGGGCCATTCGATTTTAAAAATCATACCCACCTTTTTCAAACATTAGTAAAATCCATTGAAGACAATCAATACCGAGGATGGATCCATCTTTCTAAAAACTGTTTAAATGAAGAGCAATGGCAGAAACTAAATGATCTTTGTAGTAAAAATCATTTAAAAGGGTTGCAAATTTATGCTATTGATTATCCAAAAGGTGTTGTACCTGGCTTTTATGACATGAATCATACCCTTTACAACGAAGAAAAATCAGAAGTGGTCGATTCCCAAGTGCGTTGGATTTTAACCCAATCTTTGCATCGCTTTTTTCCAGATAAAAAGATCGATGCTATATTTGATTTTGGGGCGGGTCAAAGTCCGGAAGCCCTGTATATGGCAAGAAAGGGAATAGAAATAAAAACTTATGTTGCTGTAGATCACGATGGGGATGAATTAGATAAACTAGAGGAAAGATTGCCTGATTCGTATAAAGCTAAATTAGAAAAATTTAAAGATCCTTTCGTCACATATAATGGGCAAAAAACTTTTGATCTTTTTTTAGCTTGTTTTACTTTTCCGTACCGCACTAAAGCAGATTTTCCTCAGGTCTGGAATAAGGCTATTTCTTTAATTAAAAAGGGGGGGGTAATGGCATTTCATCTTTACGGTGAACCCTTACAGAAAAACCAAAGCCATACCTACCATACTTTGCATGAAATAGAAAACTTATTAAAGAAAGAATTTTCGGAATTTGAGATTGTAGAAGAGAATAAAGCCTGTCAAAACGTTTATCATCACTTCTATTCAGAAGGAAATAAATTTCAAATTAAAACTTTAGAAAATTTTACATTTACGGAAACTTACGGTGGTGAAAATCCAGAGTGGGGCATTCTTTATCATATCATTGCAAAAAAAATATAATTGACATATCTCACTTTTTTTAATAGGTTGCGTTAAGAAAGTTAAAGTTTAAAGGATAGTCATGCCTGCAAAATTAATGGGTAAAGTTGCTATTGTAACCGGAGCTTCTAAAGGGATTGGAGCGGAAATTGCAAAACATTTCTCTAAAGAGGGCGCTTCTGTTGTTGTCAACTATTCAACAAGCCAAAAAGAAGCTGAGCTAGTTGTAAAAGAAATTGTTCAAAACGGTGGAAAAGCTATAGCTATTCAAGCAAATCTGTCCAAACCAGCAGATATACCGTTTCTATTTAAGGAAACTATCAAGCAATTTGGTAAAGTTGATATTTTAATTAATAATGCAGGTGTCTATGAATTTAAACCCATTGAAGAAATCACCGAAGAACATTATCGCCGCTTATTCGATTTAAATGTTTTAGGTTTGGTCCTTGCAAGCAAAGAGGCTGTAAAAAATTTTGGCAAGGATGGAGGCGTTATTATTAATATCAGTTCCGTTGCAAGTATAATAGCTCGCGCGGAAGCCTCGATATATAGTGCTACAAAAGCGGCTGTTGACGCTATTACAAAAGCATTAGCAAAAGAATTAGGCCCAAGAAAAATTCGTGTAAATTCTGTAAATCCAGGTCTCGTGGAAACCGAAGGTGTCCATTCACAAGGAATTATTGAAAGTGATCTTCGTAAAGAAGTGGAGCAAAAAAGTCCTTTAAGAAGAATTGGCCAACCAAAAGATATTGCACCAATTGTTGCTTTTTTAGCATCAGAGGACGCTTCATGGATCACAGGCGAAACTTTCTTTGTTTCGGGAGGACCTTACTAGAATAGGATACTTGAACTTTAGTAAATTAAAATAAGTTTTTATTTGCTTAAAAAAATATCAACACTTTTTTTATCTTTTATTCTTTACAATTTATTCTATAAATTTAATTCTTTTAACTTTTCATTCTTGTCATTAACTGAATTTTGAATTTTATTAAATAATACGCTACACTATTGGATTATTTTAACAGGAATTTATGACAAAAATTGCATGTGTTCGAAAAATTCATTTTTGCTCAGGACATCGCGTTTTAAATCACGAGGGAAAATGTGCAAATGCCCATGGTCATAATTATTATGCGCATATTTTTGCAGAAGCAAACAATTTAGATGAACTGGGGCGCGTGATAGACTTTTCTGTTTTGAAAGAAATGATTGGTGGATGGATCGATAAACACTGGGATCATAATTTCTTAGTGTGTGATAAGGATGAAGAAATGCTAAGAGCTCTTCAATTAATAACTTCACCCAAAAAACCATTTATTTGTCCCTTTAATCCAACAGCTGAAAACATGGCAATCTATTTATTAGAAGTAATTTGTCCTCAAGAGTTAAAGAATACGAATGTAACGGTGACAAAAGTAATTATTTCTGAAACAGACAATTGTTATGCTGAGGCGACGTTATAGAGAACCATTAATTTATATAAAGTACAAAAATGTTTATTGATATAGAGGAGGAAGTTGGGTTTTCACAAAATCAAATCGATTTTAATCTTATCCCAAGTTCCCCATTTCGAAAAAATAACTTTTCGGAAGAACAGAAAATTCAATTAATTTCCTATCATTTCGAAAAAATTTTGGAGATTATAGGTCTTGATCTGACCGACGATTCGATTTGTAAAACTCCTCATCGTTTTGCAAAAATGTTGATACAAGAATTATTTAAAGGATTAGATGAGCGTAATTTTCCAACCATCACGACCCAAGAAAATAAATTCAATTACGATCAAATGCTTTTTGAAGCCAATATTAGCATCAAAAGTGTCTGTGAGCATCACTTTGCTCCTATTTTAGGGTATTGTCATATTGCTTATTTTCCTAAAAATAAAGTTATTGGTTTATCTAAACTAAACCGTGTTGCCCAATACTTTGCCTCTCGTCCTCAAGTCCAGGAGAGAATGACAAGACAAATAAAAGAAGCTTTAGTTCAAGTTCTTGAAACAGATGATATTGCAGTAGTTGTAGACGCTGTTCATCTATGCGTTAGAATGCGAGGTGTGCAAGATAATGATGCTTTAACTCGTACTGCTTCTTATGGAGGAAAATTTAATGAGTCTGAATTTAGGCGTGAATTTTTATCCAGTATTCCAAAGCTTACCGATGTAAAATTGTAATTTTATCAGTGGGGATTTAAAGTTTTCTACTGTTTAACTAAAACATGAGAATATATGAACACTTCGCAGATTAGTTTTAAATTATTTAATAGTGATTTTATCAACTCTGCAGAATTGAATACTTTAAATCAAGTCACTCAATCAATACCTCGTCAAACGTGGTATGGACGAGAAAATTTTTTAAAAGACACTTTTGTAGCCAAATTAGTCGAAAGTGAATTTCTTTTTTCATTCTCTAAAAATTATATTTGTCTGCCAGTTATTGAAAAAATAGCCACAATTTTCTTAAAACAGATTTTAGAATTACACCATGATCCTATAAAAATGTGTATCTTCGAATCTACTATTGATCGAAACACTGTTACTAAAGAAACGGAAGAAAAGAGTCATTTCTTTTGGCATAGGGATTCTATTTGTTTAGAAAATCGTGAGATGACACCTGTTGACTACACAATGATTTTTTTATTAAATCAAAAAATTTGGGATGGGGGAAATCTATTACTACAAAAGGGGGGCAATTATATTGGTAATTCTTATCAATGGCAAGGATCTGAAACACCCATTATTGAAATACCTATAGAAAATGACAAGGCCATCATTTTTAAAAATATCGATTGCGGTCATGCAGTCACAGCATTAAAAGTAAAAGAAAACGATTTAGTGCAAAGAGACGTCTTTATTTTAACTTGTAAAATTCTAAGCTAGAAAAAGCATAAGAAGAAGGGTTAAAATAGAGAACAACTACAAAATTATTTTCTTGCACTCCCTATTTTGATTTTTTTAGAACAATTAAACCACAGAGGAGGACGGGAGATCAAAGAGAGTTGAATAATTAACTATTACTTGAAAAAAACAACTAAGATTTGACTTTAAGCCATTCAAGTGGTCGTGGTGAAAAGGAAAGTTCATTTTTGGCTTTCTTATTTGAGGCGCCTCTTAATTGAGTAGCATAGTAGACAGAATCTGGACCATTTATTTTCATTTCTTCTTCTATGGTTCTTTGGAAAGGTTTAGGTGCATCTAACCAATTCGCATAATGATTTAAAAAATCAGCTTGGGTGATAGGCGAATCACTTACAATATTATAAATAATAGACGGTGCCTTTAAAGCTAAATAAATAGCATTTGCTGCATCTTCAATATGAACAAAATTCCATGTACCATTGCCTTTTCCAATTATTGGGTAGGCTTGTTTCTTCACTTGTTCAGCCATGCTGCCATCTTTTGCATACCAGGTATTTGGACCATAGAAAAAGCCAAAACGTAAAATAATTTTTTTTGGAATTGAAGAGTGTAGCAAGCGTTGTTCTATTTCTTGGTAGACTTTAATACCCGCAATAATTCCAGGTGTGGCATTGAAGGCAAATAAATCCTCTTCTGTGGCTAAATGACTACCAGGCTCATACCAAAAAGCGCAAGATTGTTGTATATAAGTCGTTACGGATAAATCTTCTGCAGCTTTTAGTAAATTTAATCCTCCCTCTATTCGTATTTTTTTATCATTTGCGGCAGCTTTTTGCATTTCAAGGGGAGTATAATTTTTGGGAAGTGATGTAAGCATATCAACAATTACATCTGGTTGACAATTAGTAAGAGCCTGTTTTACGTTATTTTCATCAAAGATATCCACAATTATAGGTTTGGCGCCAAGTTTTGCAATAATCTCTTTTTTCTTAATTGATCTTGTTAAAGCAAACACCTCGATATTATTTAAAACAAGTTTTTTGATTAAGGGAATACCAATTGCGCCAGTTGCCCCAGCTATTAAAATTTTCATTTAATTACCTTATAATCAAGTTGCTCTACCAAAAGCATTTTTGTTATGTACAAAATCAAATTTAAGAAGCTGCTTTGTTTTTTTTTAAATGAGCATTGAAAATATTGGTTTTTACCCACTCTATTTCCTCCTCATTTATGGTATGGGGCATGTTGGGATATACTTTTAAGGTTACATTAGCTCCTAAAAGTTCAAAGATCTCTTTCGTTTTTTGGGAACGACTTAAAGGGACGTGAGGATCTTTGTCGCTGTTACCTATAAAAACTTTAGTTCCTAAAAAATTGCCTTTATAACGACTAATATTAAGTTCTTTTCCGATTAAGCCTCCTGTAAAAGCAATTATACCGCCATAGTTTTCAGGATAACGTCCACAAACTTCAAGAGTAAGACAAGCGCCTTGTGAAAAACCCATGATGAAAATGTTTTTTTTAGGAATGTTCAAGGCTATTTTTTCTATTAATTGTTTTATGTTATGAATAGAATTTGATAACCAAGGTTCATTTTTATCTTCTTCTTCTAAAAAAGTATAAGGATACCATGTATTATTATTAGCTTGAGGCGCTACGATATAAAATGTATTATCGCAAAATTTTTCGGAAAGAGGGAGAATGCTACTAGCAGTGCCACCTCTTCCGTGGAGCAAAATTAAAGCATTAGTAGCTTTAGAAAGCTCAATCCCTTTTTCATAAATTAGTATGTCCATGATCTTTATAATTTTCCAACCTTAAATTTATTATTGGTAAAGCACTTTCAATGGCCATCCGATTTTTTTCCTCCCAGGAAGGAAGTTTCAGTGACATCCCCAATTCTTCTAAAGGTTCATCAATCGCAAATCCGGGAGGTAAAGTAGCGATTTCAAAAAGAATGCCACCAGGTTCTCTAAAATAAATGGAATGAAAATACTCTCTATCCAATATTGGGGTTACATTTAAACCAAAACGAATCAATTTTTGCTGCGCTATTTTTTGAGTTTGCTCATTTTTTGTGGCAAAGGCTACGTGATGAACTGTTCCACATCCGGGCAATCCTTGTAAGATATCGGGGGTGCATACAATATCAACAAAATTTCCAGGCTTACCATCGGTCGAAAAACGGAAGCGGTTGCCTGTTTCATCAATTAGTTGATGATCCATTTGTCCAACCAATAAACCTGCAGATTTTTCATAACATTCTTCGCTAAGGGTAATCCCATAAAAACCTTTGATACTATGTTCTATGGGAATTATTCCGTAACTAAAAGGCACTCTATTGTCTTTGTCATTGCCAACAAGCTCTAAACCGAGTCCATCAAAATCTTCAAAATAAAGGACCACTTCGTCTTTAAAGCGGATGTGAGGTGATTGATATTTTATATTGAAATGCTCTAAACGCTTTATCCAATAATCTATTGCTTCTAAAGGAATGGAAAAGGAAGTCACTGTTAGTTGACCTTTCCCTTTTCTTCCTCTAGGAATTCCCGGATAGGGAAAAAATGTAAGTATGGTTCCTGGATCCCCTTTTTCATTTCCGAAATATAAATGATAAACGTCGGGTGCATCAAAATTGATGGTTTTTTTTACAAGGCGAAGACCGAGTAAACCACTGTAAAAATCTATCGTTTTTTGCGCATCTGAACTTAGCGCCGTTACATGATGTAATCCTTCAACAATAGTATTCATTAGTTTACATTCGTATTTAAAGTGATTTCAGCTTTATAGAGCTTAGAAACTGGGCAACCAAGCTTTGCTTTAGCAGCAGCTTCATGAAATTTTTCTTCATTTGCATCGCTTGGTAAAAAGGCATGAAGTTCAAGGTGGCTTTTTGTAATGGTAAAACCGTCGCTTGTTTTATCTAATGTGATCGTAGCATTAACTTCTAGCTTGTTTGGTTTTATTCCAAAATTTCCTAATTCGTTTGATAAAGCCATGGCAAAGCAAGAGGCGTGGGCTGCAGCGAGTAGCTCTTCCGGATTGGTTCCCTTGCCTTGTTCAAATCTAGTAGAAAAAGAATATTGTGTATTATTTAATACCCCACTTTCCGTTGAAACTTTCCCCTTTCCCTCTGTTAAGTTTCCTTCCCAAATGGCAGAACCTTTCCTTTGCATAAATTTATCCTATAGTTCGTTTAAACATTTAAAGTAATTCCGTGATCACCATAAACATCAAGTTAAAGTTAATCATCAATTAATAAAAATTTTTTATAGGGTGTTAGTTTTTATTAGTCTACTACCAAATTGACATTTGCCACTTAGCAATGATAAAATTTTCAAAAATTTAGGTAAAAAAATGACTGAAACTATATCTATTGGCAAAAATTCGAAAATGATTTTCATTTCTATCTCATTAAATGTAATAAAAATCATTATATGTAGCTTATTTATAGCATTAATGGCCAGATTTGCTATTCCTTTATCTTTCATAGCACTCTCTGTAACTTTACAAACATTAGCTATTTCCATTATTTCAATTTTTTTTAAAAAAAAAGAAGTAGTTTTAGCCGTTATTTTTTATCTTTTTTTAGCATTTTGTGGTTTTCCTGTATTACAAAATGGTCAAAGTAATCCTTTATGGGTATTTAGTCCGACAGCTGGTTATTTATTTGGTTTTTTTATGGCTGCAGTAATTTTACCAACAGCTCTAACAAAATATAAGCCTAAGCACTTTGCTAAGACATGGTTAATTTTTGCTGTGAACGAAAGTACTGTGTTGCTATTTGGTACTCTATGGTTATCTTATTATATAGGTATAACTAACGGTCTGGCTAAGGGTTTTATACCTTTTATTCCAGGAGCTGTTTTAAAAATTACAATAGCTTCTTTAATTTATAGAGTAAAATCGAGGATAAAAATAAAGAATGGTTACAAAATTAGATAACAATGAAAGAGCTATAGTTTATTTGTTTAAAGGAAGTGATAACTATGATGGTATTTCTTATGAAAGCTTTAAAAGCTTAGAGAAAATTATTACCAATCTATTTCCTAAATTTACTATCTATTACTGGAATAATATCGATGTGCAACCAGAAAAATGGCACCAAAAAGCTATTTGCATTTTTCCAGGTGGTGAATGTGGAAAATGGCAAAAAATTTTGTCTAAAAAAAGACAAAAAAAAATTTTTCAATGGTTGAAAAATGGTGGGAAAATTATAGGGATATGCGCTGGCGCTTATTTTTGTTCAAAAAAATCGATCTATAGCGTAAATCCTTATCAACAAATAAAAGTTGAACGAATCATTCAACCTTTCCAAGGAATATGTCAAGGTCCTTTTCTTTCTCATAAAATAGAAATTGTCAAAGTTAAATGGGAAAAAACGCAAGAAGAAGGGTACGTCACCTTAATAAAAGGGGGCTCTTTTATGCAAAACCAATCCAATATACAAAACCAAAGCACGAATGATGAAATTTTAGCTCGATTTTCTGTCAATAATGCAATTGCCACCATAAAATGTAAGACTGATCAAGGAATTTCAATTTTATCATCGGTTCATTGGGAATTTGAAGTTCAAGATGTCAAACCATTCGTTTTAGATGCAAATCTTTTAGAGAACAGTCAAGAATTTAGAAAAAACTGCATGATAGAAATGATTAAATCTATTGTGTAGTTAAATAATTGATTGCTAATAATTTAAATAAGATTTCTAATAAGTTTAAATGCTTGAGTGTTAATAGTTCACAATTTACATCAAATTTGAGGTAAGTATGTTGACTAATGTGGCTACAATCATTGCAGCTGAATCAGCATTACCAAATTCTTACTACACAACAGACGAAATATTAGAAAAAATTCAGCTTAAACCAGATTCATCCTTGTCTTCACATATTAATAATTTAGGTGTAGAAGGGCGATATATATCTTTAGACTATTTAACGGATTATTTAACCGAAAAAGAAAACAGAATTTGTAAGGAAACCGCTAAATCTTTAGCAATATCGGCTATTAAAAAGTGTATTGCTAAAAGTGACGTTGATCCATTAAAGATTGATCTTTTAATAACAGTTACGAACACCCAAGATCGTCCCATGCCATGCCTTGCTTGTGAGGCTATCTCAGAGGTGGATCAGATTCGTAAAGACATTAACAATTTAAATTTACAAAACCAAGGTTGTTCTGTATTTCCTAAAGCGTTAGATATTGCAAATGCTCACCTATTAAAAAATCCAGGACGATATGTACTAATTGTCTTATCAGAAGCACATTCCTTATTTTTTGCTCAATTTCAAGTAAATGCCTTGAAAGCTCTACATGATTGTAAAAATAAAAAAGAATTTGAAAACACCATTCGTTTTATTTCTGCCATGTTATTTGGAGATGGTGCGGTAGCTTTTATACTTGGAAGTGAAGGCAGTGGTTTAAAAATGAATTACATTGGACATATTACCAATTTTGATAAATCACATGCGGAAGTGATTCATATGGATGAAGGGGGAGCCTTAATACCTTCTTATCAAGGAATTCCATTTTATCATATGACTAAAGATATCGCACAAACTGGTATATTATATGCTCAAAAACTTTTGGATAGTTTAAGAAAGCAAAAATCTACTTCTTTTAGTTTATCCAATTACGATCATTTATTTATACACACAGGTAGTAAAAAAATTTTAGATGGTTTATTTGCTAATATCTTCAAAAATTCAAATGTCCAAGAAGGGCAGTTATCTTACGATATTTTAAAAAAATATGGAAATTTATCAAGTGTGTCTGTACCTATGATGATTTATCATTTTATGCAAAAACCAGTTAAAGACAAACAGTGCATTTTAGCTCTGACTTTTGGCGTTGGTTTTAGTGGAAGTATTGTTGAATTATCCTCTCAATAAAATTTATTTGTCTCGTAAATTTTTGCTTATATGTTTTAAATTTAAGATTTCAAAATTCAGTTGTCTTTCTTATAGTAAAATAAAAAAACAAAATCTCTTTATGATGCAAAAATGGCAAAGAACTTTTGATACAATGGTGTTTTATTCTGCCATTTTATTTACAAATTATTCACCTGGCACTTTAGGGTGGAAATTCTATAAAAATAGAAAAGGGAAAGTTGCTTTTTTAACTAGAGACTTCATTTGCGATACTGAAACTTTAATGAAATTACCGCCAAATGAGAGTTCCTTAGATGAACTAACCACTGCCTTTTCTCCTTTTATTCCTCTTTTAACTTTGAATGGGCTTTTCTGGAAAAAAAGGAGAACTATTTTTGTTCATGGAGTAAGAAAAATAGATCTAGATCAAACTTTGGATTACACAATTCCTTACAAAAAAGGAGATATTTATTGGGATATCTACTCATTAGTTTTTAAAACAGGTTTTAAGCTAATTTTTGGCAGAGAGTGCACTTTAGAAGAGTTTAATGCGCTATATCCTGGAATTGTTGATATCAATAAGCTTATAAAAAGACAAAGTGGTTTGGCAAACTTTATTTTAAGACAAAAACTTTATGATAAAATGTTAACCCTTTTAAACGAAAAAAATGAAAAATTTATTTTTAATGATTGTAAAGAATTTGATCAATTAGAAGAAATACACAAAATATCAATTATTGTGGAAGATCTATTGACAAGTCTATGTATACAATGTACCGATCTGATTTGCCATTTATGCCTACTTTATTCTCAATATTCAAATGCATTTAAAGAAAATTTAGATAACTGCATAAATGAAACGTTACGATTATTTCCTTTAACCGATATTTGGACTCGAAAAGCCACAGATAAAAATCGCGGTTGGATGGCATCTTTAATGTTATTAAATAGAGCTGGTTGGGAAAATCCGGATGAATTTATTTCGGAACGTTGGAATACAAAAAATCATCCTCCTTTAATTTCATGGGGTTTTGATTCACGTAGTTGTCCAGCTTCTAATATTGGATATAATCTTTCAAAACAAATTTTTACCAAAGCATTTTTAACAAAAAACGTTTGGGTCGTGCCAGCATCTAATTTTAAACATGATAGAACGTTTTCTTCTGGTTGCCAAGTTTGGATAGGGAAAGGAAATAGACCATTAAATAGTAAATGGAAATATAAAAGAAAATGGCAAAAGATTTTTCAACAGTGGTGGTATGGTAAATTACGTCTTATAGATCAAAAAGAACTATGGTAAAAAGCCTCTTAAAAGAGGCTAATCTTGAATGTTTTTAATATTTTTTCCAAACTTGATAAAATTCATTGTAACAAGGCCCCCATCCACCGGCTTTGTTATAGGCTAAGTGAAATCCATGTAGCATAAACTTTGTGCAAACGTTTAAATAATGAAAATAATTGTGGTAATCGTTTTCGACAATAATTGTTTCAACATCGTTGAGAACTGATTCATCATCATTTAAAATGTAATACAAGGCACCTTCACAATCAGCTACTAATACATTAAACTGCATCCCAAATTTGTTTTTAAGTTCCGTGTATGTGATCGTTTGAATAGGTATAAAACCTGGCTTATATTCAGGTGTAGTGTCCCATCCATACTGGTATAGAGGAACACAAGAAATTGCAGAGTTTTCTACTAAAAAACCTAATCGATTATTTTCTCGGTTATTAACTAATTGGACAGCTGTCTCAAAATCTGATTCCGCTACGACTAATTGGTTTGAATTTTTCAGCATAGATCCGATCACACAACTATTTCTTCCAACATTGCCTCCAATTTCTAAAACTTTATCATTTTCAGAAATAAACATAGCTGCCATCAATTGTTCAGGAAATTCCTCATGTAAAGATCCATGTATTAAACTTAATTGATTATGTATCGTTAATAATCTTTGAGTCGCTTGATGTTCATTTAAATTAGGATATAAAGAAGCATGGCTAAAGTTTGTAGCTAAGGCAAATAGTAAGGCCAAGAAGGATATTCGAGTTATGTTCACTGTACAGCTCACTTTGTGGAAATTTTTTTGTTTACTGTTAACAGTTTGTTTAAGTAAGAGTCAAACTTTAATTTGAAAAAATCCTAAAAAAAACAAAAAAAAATCAGGTAAAATACTTCCATTTTTAGCAAAGATTAGCGGTAGGAAATGATGGTGAGAAAACGATATTTTTATTGAGTTGAATGTCGGGTTAAATCAATAATTGATTTATTTAGGAACAAATAGTCAAAATCCTTTATGAATAAATCATTAAAAGAATGTTTATTGCTTTTTCACGTCGCAGAATTAAAAGAGCTTGCGAGCTGTTTATGTTTACATGTTAAAGGCACTAAAATGGCTTTAGTACACCGAATCTTGCATTTTCTTGAAACGGGAGAAAAAATCTCTATTTCAACCCTTCCCTCAATTTCAAGAGCTATTCGTGGCAAGAGTTATTTATTAAGTGAAAATGAACTTATGCTAAAGGGATCCTACAAAAATGATCTAAAAACACGACTTTTTTTTAAGCAATTAATTGGGGATCATTTTCATTTCACAGCGTTTGGAATAGATTGGTTAAATGAGCGATGGATAGAAGGAAAACCGCCAACTTATCTAGAATTTGCTAAAATGTGGCAAAGTGAATATGAAAGACGAAAAATAACCTCTGTTGAGCCAAAAGAAGAGTGGGCCTATATCAATTTTGTGCAAAAATCTTTGCAAGACAATCCCAAAATATCCAAAGAAAAAATCAATCAACTTTGGGAAAAAGAACGTCAAAAATGTAAACATGACGTTTATAAATGGATTGATCAAAATTGTCCTAAATAATTGCTTTTTAACGAGTTTAGAATTAATTACGCAAGCTTTAAAAAAAATCTATATTCTAAACATTTCATCTGGTAAGAAACCAAATAACAGCTTTTTAGTTAAAAAAAAGCCAATTATTTAAGGGAATTCTTATGAACAAAACTTGGGTAGTTCTTTTTATTAATCATTTACTTTTAGTCTTTAGTTCTTCTTATTCTCTCTCAGAAGAGTTGTCTGAAAAAGAAGCGTATAATATTGGACTAAATGCTTATCTTTATTTTTATCCATTAGTGACAATGGATGTTACCAGAAAACAAATGACAAGTGTTGAAGAAGGAAAAGTGCCAGGCTTTGGGCCAATGAACACTTTTGCTAACATTAAAGCCTATCCTACCGCAACAATGAGAACAGTAGTTCGTCCAAATTTTGATACCTTATATTCTTCAAGTTGGCTTGATTTGACAAAAGGACCTATAATTTTATCTGTTCCAGACACAAATAATCGCTATTATTTGTTACCCATGTTAGATATGTGGACAGATGTCTTTGCTTCGCCGGGTTGGAGGACTACTGGAACCAAAGCTGAAAAATTTGCTATAATTCCTCAAAGTTGGAGCGGCAAACTTCCAGAAGGTGTTCAAGTAATCAAAGCACCAACTCCTTATGTTTGGGTTATTGGACGAATAAAAACTGACGGTCCCAACGATTACGAAGCGGTTCATAAAATTCAGTCAGGTTTAAAAATAAGCTTATTAGAAGATAAAGGTAGGGTATCGCCTTTAGCTCATCAAGAAATTGATGTAACAACCGCTCCCAAAGAGATTGTCGAAAAAATGTCTGCAAATCAATTTTTTGCCTACGCCGCCGAGTTACTTAAGGTGCATTCTCCACACATTACAGACGAACCTATGTTAGCTCTTTTAAAACGGATAGGTTTTGAATCTGGGAAAAGTTTTGATGTGAATAATCTTTCCCCAAAAATAAAGGAAAGTCTAATACGTGGTCGTGAAGCAGCTCTTGAGTTAATGAAGTGGAAACTTCCTTCCATTGCTAGAGTTGAAAACGGATGGTCGATGAATACCGATACAATGGGTGTTTATGGTAATTATTATTTAAAACGTGCCATAATAGCTCAACAAGGCCTTGGAGCCAATTTGCCAGAAGACGCTATCTATCCTCTTAATCTATTTGATTTCAACCATAATGCCTTGGATGGCAATAACAGTTATACTATTCATTTTGATAAAGATAATCTCCCACCCGTTCAAGCCTTTTGGTCAATAACGCTTTATGATGAACAGGGCTATCAAGTTGATAACAGCCTAAATCGTTTTGCTTTAAGTAGCTGGATGCCATTTAAATATAATGAAGATGGATCTTTAGATTTGTATTTTTCAAACGAAAATCCAGGCGCTGATAAAACAGAGAATTGGCTTCCAGCTCCAAAAGGTCCCTTTAATCTGACGATGCGACTTTATGCGCCGAAGAATGAAGCTTTGGTTGGAAGTTGGAATCCTCCCTTTGTAAAGCAATCTTAACTAAATCTCCCAATAACAGTTATAAATGCAGTTGCATTTATAACTGTTATTAAAAGGGATTCTCTCTTTTGCTTTCAGTTTTAAAACTCATTATCGTTTTCATTGAATATTAAAAAATTATCAATATGGGTTAATTCCAGTAATTAGGGGTTTTTCCCCCTAGTTAGATCGTTTTAGATATTTTAAACTCTACCTTTCTTAACAAAAAAGGTAATGATATGTTTTTAAAACACAATGATTCTAATAAAAGCAAAGGGCATATAGCAAAAGCTAATGCAATCGATATATGGTACGAAACATTTGGAAATAAAGGAAATAAATCTTTACTTCTAATAATGGGAGGATGCTGTCAAGGCGTTCTTTGGCATAGGAGTTTTTGCGAACAATTGGTACGAGAAGGTTTTTTTGTTATTCGATTTGATCATAGAGATTCGGGGTTATCAACCTCTTTTAATTTTGAATTACAACCATATAATTTAATGGATATGGCAAAAGATGTCATTGGACTTTTAGATTTTATAGGCGTTGAAAAAGTTTATATATTTGGTGTTTCATTAGGAGCTTTTATAGCTGAGATAATGGCTGGGTATTTTTCTCAAAGAGTATATTCTATTCTTTTACTAGGTTCTACTTGTGAAATTCGTCCAATGAATTTGGCCTATGCTGGAAAATCATTAGATGAAAATGTTACACTTTCCTCACCTAAACAAAATTATCTTGATTGGATGTTTCAATTTATGGAGATTGTTCCTCAAAGTCATAAGGAAAAGTTAGTGCAGCGAATGGAAGGCTGGAATCAATTGAGTGGTTCTACATTTCCTTTAGATGCAAAGATTAATCGGGAAATGCAAGAAGAATTTCTTACAAGAGTGCGATACGAACAAGGGATACTTAACCACATTAAGATGTTAAACACTCATCATTCAGAAGAATTGATCCGTGTTGCTCCTTCCAAAGTACAAACTCCAACAGTCATTTTACATGGATCTGAAGATCCTATATTTCCTAAAGACCACGGTTATGCCTTAAGTCAGATTATAAAGAATTCCACCTATCTTTTAGTAGACGGAATGGGACATATACCAAGTGATCCGTTTTATGATCTTTATATAAAAATTTTGAAACAGCAAAGTTTGCTTTAAAATGAATATTTCAACATCGCAATTTTATAAAAATTTTGATCTATCAGTTGATCGAGTACGTGAACTTAGTAAAAACTTTTGTTACCAACTTGCTATAACTGTGTTCGGTTACGTAAGGATTTATGATAGTGGTATGGTTAGTTGGGTAACAACTTGCCCAGACCAAGATCGCTTTTTGGTAGAGTCAGGAGAATTGAGTCGTAATCCCTTAGTTAATGATAAAAATCTTCTTAAAGAAGGTTTTTATTTAGATGTATATAATCGTCAATTTCCAGGAAGCGAAAAATTTTATCGGGAACGCGCTAAATTTTTTCAAATGGATCACGGTATGGTACTAGTAAAGCATCAAAAAGATTATATTGAAACATGTTGTTTTTCAGGGCTTTCTACTAAAAGACCTTTATATCAGCTTTTTATGAACGAACAACCCATGTTTAGTTCCTTCATGGAATACTTTACGAGTCAATTGGATTCTCGTTTAATTCAAATTCTCTCACAGGGACTTTTGCTAGAAGATTTAAAGGAAGAATCCATTCCTTTAGACAAAGATAGTTTATACTTTTCGGGAAACAGAGCCAATCTAATAAAAGCTTGTGGATGGAAAAAGCTTTTGGCACTTTCGAAAAGAGAAATACAATGCTTGCTTTTGCTTAAAAAAGGACATACTTATAGCAAGATCGGAAGTGCTCTTGAATTATCAGAGAGAACAGTTGAACATTATTTAGAATCGGTAAAAAATAAACTCAATGTAACGACCAGAAGTGAGCTTATTATAATAGCTGAAAAGCTTGTACAACTTCGTATTATTTAATGTCTTGAAATTTAAAAGAGGTAAGATGCAAAAAGAACTAGTCAAAATGTCTGAAATAAAATTAATTGGCCTTTGTGTGCGGACAAGTTACGAACAAGAGATAAACAAAATGAAAGGGAGTATTTTTCCTTGTGTTCAAAAATATTTCCATCAAAGGTTAGCGAAAAAAATTTTAAATTGCAAAAGTTCTGGTACAACCTATTGTGCTTATACAAAATACGAAAGTGAGCATAAGGGGGCGTATACCTATTTTATTGGGGAAGAGGTGTGTGAATTTACGACTGAATTGCAAGAGGGATTTCGACAGCTAGTGATTCCAAAACAACAATATGCCAAGTTTACAACAACACCCGCTCCAATGCCTGATGTTATTGTGAATGCTTGGGAAGAGATATGGGAAATGACTCCGAAGCAATTAGGCGGACACCGTTCTTATAAGACAGATTTTGAGGTGTATGATGAAAGAGCCACTGATCATAAAAACATTGTTTTAGATCTTTATATTGGGCTACAATCTTAATCAATAAATATAATCTAACTCAAGGTATATAAATGGCTTGTGAAACGAACTTTGCGAATATTTCTTTTGTTTGGAAAGGAAATGATTATTGGAAATGTCAAGATCAATCGGGGAATATAACCGATGGATGCGTTGTACTATTTCCAAAGAGCGAAGGAGATCCCCTTTATGGAAGAGTTAAAAATGATTTTTGGAGAAGCAATGATTCTGCTTTTAAGAAAATGTTAATAGAGCAAGGGAAAAATGTATGTGATCAGGTAAAAATAAAAAATGAAGATTTAACTGATTTATTGATTCGTATACAAACGTTTCACCTTTCTTTTCAGCAAAAAAATTACCTCGAAACTAAATGGGAACAGGCGATTTGCAAAAGTGTTTCTAATATTGAAAGCAGCTATGGTATCAAATATAAAGTAGAGGATAGTCCAGAAGCTGGTAAAAATTACTGTTTAGTTTTTGAGTCTGATTTAAACGAAGATGTAAAAGCAACGCTTATTGATGAGGAAAAAATATTTCCGACGATTACCCAAGAAAAAGTTAATCAGTGGAAGATAAATTATAGTAATCTTTGCCAAGAATTATTTCAACAAACAACTCCCTTTGAGGTCATGACAAAAGGAGGATCTAAAGATGAACAAGATCTAGCCTTACTATTAAGACAAAATATTGTAAAAAAAATGAATGAGGTAAAAACTCAACTCTATATGATAAAGATATTTGCTACAGATGAAGGAGATGGAACAGCTTCTTTTAAAAATTATAGTTCTTTTCAGTAACTGATTTAAAATTCTATCAAAGGCAAAAGATGAAATTTTGTTATGAAAACTTTCATCTATAGCAATTATTATTCAGGCAAACATTTCTTGCAAAATCCCAAGGATCATTTGAGCGGTTTCTTTTTCAATTTTTCCTACACGTTTTACCAGTCGCGATTTGTCGACTGTACGTATTTGATCTAAAACGACATAACCTTCTTTATTTTCAAAAAAAAGGGCAATACGCGTGGGGTATTTTTTGCAGGTTGAAGTTAAAGGGGCTATGATTACAGTATTTAGACCGTGCATTTCATTAGGAGAGATAATAACACAGGGACGAGTTTTTTTTATTTCACTTCCAATTGTTGGATCTAAATTTATTAGATACACATCGAATTGCTTTACCATTTCCACTCATCTTTATCAAATTCATTTGAGAAGTCGTCAATCCTCTCAGATTCTTTAGTTTTTTGTAGAGAAGGGTTAAATTTTTGTTCCCAACCTTCTCTAGCTTTTTTTTCAGGGGAAATTAATAAGCCCTCTTTAGTAACAGTGAAAACAAGATTCATATCTTCTTTAAATCCCGCTTGTTGAATGATGGTCTTAGGAATTCTTACTCCAAATGAATTGCCTATGTGAATAATATGAGGCATTAGCTTTCCTTGGGTTAGTAATTACATTGTAATTACTAACCCTTTAAAAGTAAATACGGGGTTGATTAAATTTAACTAATTTCGAACCTCATCTCCTACAAACTGCTCTTACGATAAGACTGAAATGCAGCTATTAGACCTCTTTGGTTATACTTGGATCCTCCATTACGAACAAAATAGAATAGTTTTTTCAAGCACCGTTAGATCCGTACATTTTGTATCTTAATTTGGAGGTGGAAAGACGCATTCAGAACTTTTGACCCCAGCAAATTGCTTCTTTTCAAACCTTATCAGAGCATGCTATCCTACAAGGTTATTTAACCATGTACGATTTTATGACCATTACCTTAGAAAAAGCTACGAAAGAAGATGCTGAAACACTACATGCTTTGCAAATTAAATGTTTTTTACCCCTTTTGGACAAATACAAAGATCATGGCACTAATCCTGCCTGTGAGCCTATAGATAAAACTCTCATAAGAATAACTGATCCGTTAAAAGGTTTTTATAAAATTTTAAAGGATAGCATTTTGGTTGGGGGAATTGTTGTTAAGCATACAAATCCTGGAACTCTATTTTTGGGACCCATTTTTATTGATTCTGAATTTCAAAATCAAAAGATTGCTCAAAAGGCTTTAAAGCTTATCGAAGATGTGTTTCCAACAATAGATTTCTTTGAATTAGCTACAATCGCTGAAGAAAAACGCAATGTCTACCTTTATGAGAAAATGGGCTATATTGCTACAGGAGAAAATAAAAAAATAAGCGACTCGATGATCATTTCCTTTTTTAGAAAAAAAGTGATACGCTCTTAGAAGCGAAGGGAATAAAATGTCATCTTGAGCAATAAAGAGGTTAGTTTATGCTCACAGGTATCAATCATATCACATTAGCTGTAAAAGATGTAGATTCTTCATTTGCATTCTATAAAGATTTGTTGCAGCTTACGCCATTGTGCAAATGGGATAAGGGCGCCTATTTTTTAATAAGAGAGTTTTGGTTTTGCCTGAATCAGGATGAAAAACGGATTGCAAATCCTTGTTACACTCATTATGCTTTCAGTGTAAGTGATGAACATTTTGAGTTGCTGAGTCAGAAAATTATCAGCAATGATATCAAAATATTTAAAGATAACATCTCACCTGGGAAGTCTCTCTATTTCCTCGATCCAGACGGTCATAAATTAGAGATTCATGTCGATGATTGGAAGACAAGAATTCAAGTTAAGAAAAAGGATTTAGGCACATGGAAAAATGTGGAATGGTTTATTTAGCCTCGCCCTGCGATCGAGTGGTCTTCTTGGACATCGCTGACCCAATTATCCCTATTCCATGAAGAAAGAAAGTTTTTAGTAATGGGTAAATGCTTTTCCAGTGGATTCGCTGGTTGCCATTTTCCAGTTAACTCAGTGAATGGAATTTGAACTGTAAAGGGAACATCACCCAATCCACCTACAGTATAAGGCTGGAAAACTAAAATAAGAGATTCGTGATCCACTACGAATGTCTTAATAAGTTCTTGATCGAGATGATTACATAATGGATCAGATCCTCTAAAGTAGCTACAATTGCCATGATGCTTGAAAAAGTTTTCGCAATAGCTCCGTAGAAATTCCTTTTGACTGGGCTTGGGAAATAAATCACTTAATACGATTTCTTCGAAAGAGCCATTGGTTTTAACATATGTTTTACCTTCATAGCGATTCCATCCATGTGGTAGATGTGCAAATACAAAAATATCTCCCATGATGCTCACAACATTATCTGAAAATAGAACGGCTCTCAGATGATAATTCATTTGAAAAGGTCCTTCATCTAAAACGCTTTCGGTTAAAATAGTGGCGATAAAATCTTTTTTGATTTCCTCGATATTATCCAATCTTTTATTTGAGTCTGAGGAACAGGCTGTAAAGATAAGAAGCAAAAAAAGATAACTTATTCTCATAAAACACACAATTTTAGGTGAATAATAACGAAGCCATGCTGACCATATTTAGGTCTTAGATAATGCTTTCCATTTAATAAAAAACCCTAGATCACATCATCTTTAACTTATCACTCCTTATTAAACCGCGAGGTTTAACTTCGTCGCTCTAATTTAAATCTAATATAATCTAGGGCTTTTCTTAATATTATTTTTTTTCGTTTGGAGATGGAGAGAATCGAACTCTCGTCCTTGGCAAACTACATCATGATCACTACATGCTTAGTGTTCTGAAAATTATTTACTTTCTATGCAGAACACGACACTGAAAGTAAAACGTCTTCATTAATCTCGAATAAAGCCCCCTAAAGACGAACGAGAAACTTTATCCACACCAAGTAAATAACAGTAATTTCTTATCCTTGGTCCAATTAAGAATTACTGGGGTAGCAAATAGAATTAACTATTATGCTGCCGCTTGTAGCTCCACTTCGTTAAAAAGAGGAATTACTTTGTCGTTGTTTTTTGCGACATTTATTGTTTTTCCGGTTTTTTTAAGAGGCCAACCGAAATCCTCTGCATGCAACCAAGACTTGATTTCCTAGTCGAAACCTTTACATCCCCTTGGTAATACACTATAATATTAATGGTTAACTTTTATTTTGTCTAGACAGAATCAAAAACAGCTTTTATCATAACAGTTTAATTTTAATTGTTTTACAAGGTTTACTATGTTTGATGCTCTCCCAAGCGAATCCTTTGACGAACGGGAATTGCGTATCTTAAATTTTTGGAATGAAAATAATATTTTCCAAAAATCATTAGAACTTACCTCCAATTTAACCCACTACACCTTTTATGATGGGCCCCCCTTTGCGACAGGACTTCCTCATTATGGGCATCTTTTAGCTGGTACCATTAAGGATGTAGTCCCACGTTATAAAACAATGAAGGGATTTCACGTACCACGAAGATTTGGATGGGATTGTCACGGTTTGCCGGTAGAGCAAGAAATTGAAAAAGCTTTTCAATTGTCTGGAGCGCCTGAAATTGAAAAATTTGGAATAGCTAACTTTAATGAAGAATGTCGCAAAATCGTTCTTCGTTATACCAGTGAATGGAAAGATATCGTAAAGCGTATGGGAAGATGGGTGGATTTTGACCAAACATATCGCACCATGGACCTAACTTTTATGGAATCAGTATGGTGGGTGTTTAAGCAACTATACGAAAAAGGATTGGTGTATGAAGGCTTTAAAGTTATGCCTTTTTCTCCAAAACTTGGAACCCCATTATCCAATTTTGAAGCTGGGGAAAATTATAAAGAGGTTGACGATCCCGCCATCACAGTGGCTTTCTCTTTACGCTCAAATCCAAATACTTCTTTACTTGCTTGGACCACAACTCCTTGGACGCTCGTTTCAAATTTAGCTATCATGGCAGGCTCAGACATTGATTATGTTGAAATTCAGGATAATCAAACAAAGAAGAATTATATATTAAGCCAATCTAATCTTTTTAAATATTTTAAAGACGATACTGAATTTACTGTAATTAGGCATTGGAAAGGTAGTGAACTTGAAGGGCTTGAGTATGAGCCATTGTTCCCGTATTTTAAGGATCTAGCATCAGAGGGGGCTTTTAAAGTTATTTTAGATCCTAACGTTTCCTTAGAAGAAGGTACAGGTTTAGTTCATTGCGCTCCAGCTTTTGGTGAGCTTGACTTTTATGCTTGTCAAAGGGCAAACGTGCCTCTTGTTTGTCCAGTTGATAATAACGGCAAGTTTACAAATGAAATTCCAGAATACACAGGCCTTTTTGTCAAAGATGCTGATAAAGACATTATTAAAAGATTAAAACAAGCCAATCACTTATTTCATCAGTCTACTATCCATCACCGCTATCCGTTTTGTTGGCGATCTGATGTCCCTTTAATATATAAAGCCGTGACAACTTGGTTTGTATCTGTAGAAAAAATAAAACCAGCTTTATTAGAAGCTAATAACAAAACTTCTTGGACACCCAAGCATATTAAACAAGGAAGATTTGGTAAATGGTTAGAAGGGGCAAGAGATTGGGCAATCAGCCGCAACCGTTACTGGGGAACACCCATTCCTATCTGGCGAGCTGGTGATGGAGAGGTTGTTGTTATTGGTAGTTTAAATGAGTTAGAAAAGTTAACTGGAAAAAAAGCTGATGATCTTCATCGCCACTTTATAGATGGTTTAACTTTTGAAAAAGATGGGAAAACGTTTCGTAGAATTAGCGAAGTATTTGATTGCTGGTTCGAATCTGGTTCTATGCCATATGCTCAAAATCATTATCCTTTTGAAAATGAATCATTTTTTAATCAAAATTTTCCAGCTGATTTTATTGCAGAAGGATTGGATCAAACAAGGGGATGGTTTTACACCTTGATGATTTTGTCCACAGCTCTCTTTAATCAACCAGCTTTTAAGAATGTTATCGTAAATGGAATTGTTTTAGCGTCTGATGGATCTAAAATGTCTAAAAGATTGCGCAATTATCCAGACCCTATGGTTGTTGTAAAAAAATATGGAGCCGATGCGATAAGGCTCTACATGATGCATAGCCCAGCAGTGAAAGCGGAAGATTTATGCTTTTCAGAAGCTGGGGTTGAGGTAACAATGCGTCAAGTTCTTATACCTATGTGGAATGCCTATTCGTTCTTTGTTACCTATGCGAGAATCTATAAATGGCAACCAAAACAATCACCTAGTTTTCCTAACAACATTTTAGATCAATGGATTTTGTCGTTATTAAATAAATTAGTCAAAGATGTTGAAGAAGGGTTGGACGATTATGATTTAAGTCGTGCTGTAGATCCATTCGTAAGTTTTATTGAACAATTAACTAACTGGTATATACGCAGATCTCGTAGAAGATTTTGGAATGAAGAGGATTCACCTGATAGACAAGAAGCTTTTGAAACTCTCTATAAAGTGTTAATCGATCTTACAAAAATAGCAGCACCTTTTATACCGTTTATCAGTGAAGCGATCTATCAAAATTTAAAGTCAGAGTTTATGCCTGATTCTGTTCACTTATGCTCCTTTCCAGTTTATGATCTAAAGGCTAGAAATGAGACTTTAGAGCAAGAAATGAGCGCTGTACAAATGACAGTTAGTATGGGGCATGCCTTAAGAAAAGATAATAAACTTAAAGTTAGACAACCACTAAGCAAAGCTTATATTGTTACAGCGGATTTAGAAGCGCAACAGTTGCTTAAAGCGCATCAGATGTTAATTTCTGATGAGCTAAATGTTAAAGAGATCGACTTTGTTAATGATGAATCAAAATTTGTTATGCTTAAAGCAAAACCAAATTTTAGAGTATTAGGTAAAAAAGTTGGAAAATGGATGAAACAAGCGCAAGAGACGATCTCCGGATTTTCTCAAATTGAGCTTGGTCAGTTAATGAGTGGGAATAATGTCATCATTCATTTAGGCGGTGAGGAATTTACTTTAACTCCTGAAGATGTGCAGGTTGAACGCATAGTGCATGAAGGATTAGTGGCTGCTAATCAAGGCAATATTACCATTGCCTTAGAAACGATGTTAAATGAGGATTTGATTTTAGAAGGTCTTGCTAGAGAGCTTGTGAATAAGTTAAATTCAATGCGTCGCGATGCCAATCTAGCTGTTACAGATAGGATAAGAGTAACCATTGACGCTACAGAAAAAACTATAAAAGCTTATGAATTGCATAAATCTTATATTAACCAAGAGATTTTAGCGATAGAAGTAATTTTTTCACCAAATGATGGTTTTGAGTGGGATTTGAACGGTGAAAAAACAACTATGGCTATAGTAAAAGCATAAATATTTATTTTATATATTTTTAAATCGTAGCACATAAACTTAATTTTTTTTATAGTGGTTTCTAATTCACGGCATACACGATCATATTGGTCTGTATGCCTTATTTAAGAGATTTAGCTAAACTTCTTTAGTTAGTAATGGATAAGGATTTTAAAATGATGCAAACAATTTCAGCAGAGGTTGCGAAAGAGCAGTTAGGGAAACTTATTGAAACAATTATTTCAGAGCGTCAACATTATAGAATTACTTCTAGTGAAGGGGAAGTAGTCATGCTTCCAGCCGAGACATACGATAATCTTCTTGTTACCTTAGAATTACTTTCAACTCCTGGTTTAATGGAAAATGTGGGCGATGTAAATGAACACGATTTTGAAGAAATTATAAGTGGCCATTTTCCAAACTAACCGTTAATTGATTTATTCTTAAAAAGATTGAATAAGCAAAAGAGATCTTGACTGTTTAAAATGTTGTCTTTTGCTTAAGCTTTTTTGATAAATGCAATCCTCATGTTATCATTCATTAATTTGATTAAAAAAAATACCATTTGCTACTAGCAAATGGTATTTTTTTTATGTTCTTTGGAGCGTAGATTTTTTAAGAAAGCGATTTTCTTTAAGAAGGAAGTTTAAACGCTTTATTCCCTTCAGGCTTTATTTTTTTAAAAAGAGGGCGACTAGTTCTTCTTTTATGAATTATGTACCACAATGCCAATATTAATAATACAAGCCCCCAAATAATTAATCTTGGAGTAACAAATATTGCGTATGGATGTTGAGGAAGAAAGCCAAAGCGAGCTCCGGGTGGCCATAGGATAACTGCAGGAGCTCCTTGTAAATTAGCTTCTGGTAAAAATCCAAATACTCTACTGTCTGCGCTCATCGCATGGTTATCACCTAAAACTAAATATTGTTTTTCAGGAATTTTTAATCCAAATGATTTCATAAAAGTCGCATCAATTTGACCATTTTTCACAGGAGAACCGTGATCGATAAAAGCTACATAAGGTCTTTCTTTTGAAGATTGTGCCGCTTTTTCTACTTCAGTTTTAACGAATTGTTGTAGAACGGGGTCGTCTTTTTTAAGGATAGGCGCTCCAAGTAAATATAAATCACCGTTGCGATAATAGGCATATCGATGAGGTACAGCTAATGTATAAGCTGAAGATGGCTCATAAGCTTTATTGAAATCGATACCTAGATTAAATAATTTTTGTACATAATGAGGGTCATAACTATATATAGGATTAGTTTTTGGCAGTTTGTATTCTATTGCTCCAAAACCTATTTTATAAGCATCACCATAATAAAACTCGTAACGTCCATCTTCTAAATTGTTAAAGCTTGGATTTATAGATGGATTGTAATCACGACTTTCATAAGAATATCTCTTCGCAAGGCCATTTTTTACATCAAAACGTGCAGTGTACATATTATCCATTATCGCTTTAATATGTTCATTGTTAAGAGGAATAATGGTTGTCATACCTGGAATCATCATTCGATTTCCATAATCTGTTTGGTATAAAATAGGTTTTGGATAGGTAAGATTTGGTGTATGTCTTAGTTCTAGGTATAAAGGGGTTGTTTCCATGTTTTTAGGAAGTTGCCCATTTTTTTGTAATTGCTCTTTAGTTAGTAATCGAGCCATAGCATAATTTTTTATACCCCAAAAGTCTGCGTAGCTTTTAATGGAATCATGGGAATTATTGATTGCTAAAGGATCATCATTTACCCATTCTTTTCCATTGTAAATTTTGCCAGATGTTTCACCAAATATATTGAAGTTAGCTTTTGCTAAAGGTAAATACATTTGTTTAAACACGATCTCTTTTTGGCCATTCAAAATCTCATCACCTTCGAAACGGATGAAAGGGATAGATTCTATATTTTTCATCCAATCGGCTGTTAAAAGTTCCTCTCTAAACTTTCCTTCTTTATCTAAAATATACAGTTTACCACCGTAGAAATAGACAATATCTCCAGGTTTTGCCATTAAGCGTTTGACATACCTTTTTTTATAAGGAAAAATTCCAAAATAAGTTGTATCTGTATCTGGTAGGGGAATATTATCACCTGACCAAATAACAATGCCTGTACGATGAAGTAGGCTTGGATCAAAGTACAAGTGATCCGTGCTTAAGGGTTGATTTATGCCAAAAGGTAATTTGGAGGCTATGAGATGATCTTGTTCTTTAAATGTAGGTCTCATAGATCCTGTTGGGATTTCCATTGGCTCAAACCACATTTGTCGGACTAAAGTCGCCACTATTAACGCAAAAGCTACAGCAAAAAAAAGTTCGGAAGAATACTCGAACATACTTTTTTTAAACTTATCTTTTCCAAAATCTTCTAACTCTTTTGCGAGATCACTAGCTAATTCCTTATTTTGGCTCAATAAGGCATGATCTAACTTTTCTAATCGATCTTCTAAAAAGGATAATTGATGTGGGGGGAGTGTATATCCTTTTTTTTTGTACCAGTCATTGGCCCACTTTAGGACATGACGACTTTTTCTTAAAGAATATGTGCGATTTTTAAATATTGGCATAAATTAGACCTAGATACTATGAAATAACTCATCATAAATCAAATGTTATATACTGCAAAACATATTCTTTTAGGGGACTAATGGATCAAATCTTCCCCCTTTCTGAAAAGTGTTCTTTGATCAACTTGTAAACAAAAAGGTTCAAAAAAGATCTAATGTATGCAAAAAGTATACCCTTTTTTGATTTTTACAGAATAAAAGAGCATAAAAATGGGGAAAAACTGTTAACATTTTTAACTTAAATGAACGCAATTCCTAGGTATAAAGATTAATTGAATCAAAATAATGTTTTTATGGAAAACGACTAAACCACTTAAGTTGTTGGATATTAGTCGTTTAAGTTGAAAAGTGAAAAGGGGAACCAATCCTTAAGTCAATAAAATTAAATAGGATAATTTCTAAATTTTCATTGTTCATAACTTTGTTCATTTAGGAATTTTTTTATAAAATGAACGAGCATTGATACCAGAGTCAATAATTCTAATCTTAGCATTTCCAACAGCCCGACTCACCTGAAGCCAATAAGGAAAATAGCTTGGATAACCACTATTTATTTCAGGTGTGTAAAGTTCTACTGTTCTACCTGATAATTCACTACCATCGTTGGGCCATTTAGCTGTCCAAGCGCTAAAACATACATTGGGGATGGTTTGACCTTCAAATATCATTTTTGGTTGCCAAAGCTGTCTATAGGTTGAGTTCCCAACTTTTTTTCTTTCTTGATTGGAAATTCTTTGCATAGGCAAGTTAAGAAGTGTTGTTAAAAAATTATTTTCTTTTGGGCTAAACCAACTATTTTTTGTAAAAGAAAAATAGTCAAGCATCCCGCCGGTTTGCAAATCTAAAGTATATCTAACCCAAGAAGAGTTGTAGGGAGCTCCTTGTTCAATCCATCCTTTCCAATTATGTCTATATTTACCAATACTGTGTGTCGGCGCACTAATTTCGTCAATCGTGACTGTATGTTCATCTTTTTCTTGGATAAGAAAAATCGTTAACATTTTGTTTTGGGCTGTGACAATGTAATCGCCACCCTTAGCTAAGCGTAAATTTTCTTTAAAAACAATTTCGTCGCTTAAAGCATAGTTTGCGAAGCACGCTATTAAGAAAAGACTAACTGTTAATACGATTTTCATAGTAAAGCCTTAAAAATTAAAGAAATCTTATTTTACAAGAAATATATAAAGTCTCAAAAGAAGAATTTTTGATAGAATACAAATCTTAAAAAAATATGGGTTATCAATGCCTTCTTCACTTTCTATGCATAGTTCTTTAGCCTTACTAACAGATTTGTATCAACTTACTATGTGTTATGGTTATTGGAAAGCCGGCCTTGAAAAAAAAGAAGCTGTGTTTCATCTTTTTTTTAGGAAATTGCCATTTCAAGGAGGTTTCGCCGTTGCTTCGGGCTTAGAAGCAGTCATTGAATTTTTGCAAAAATTTAACTTTTCTGAAGATGATTTGCGATATTTATCTCAATTAAAAACAGCAGACGGAAAAAAGCTATTTGATAAGAAATTTCTCGATTATTTGAAAAATTTGACTTTTAGCTGCGATCTTCACGCCATCCCAGAAGGAACTATAGTTTTTCCTTATGAACCACTTTTACGCATCCAAGGACCTTTAATAGAATGTCAAATTTTAGAAAGTATTTTACTTAATTTAGTGAATTTCCCCTCATTAATTGCAACAAAAGCGGCAAGAGTTTTTTTATCAGCAAAAGGGGATCCAGTGATTGAATTTGGAATGAGGAGAGCGCAAGGGATCGATGGGGCTTTAACAGCTTCTCGTTCAGCCTACATCGGAGGGTGTGAAGCCACCTCAAATGTCTTGGCAGGCAAAATATTTAATATCCCTGTAAGAGGAACTCATTCTCACAGTTGGGTCATGGCATTTGACGATGAGTTGGAATCATTTCAAACGTATGCCAAAAACTTATCATCTAATTGTGTTTTTTTAGTAGATACCTATGATTCTATTGAGGGTGTGAAAAAGGCTATTGAAGTTGGTAAGTGGTTAAAGACAAAAAACAAAAAACTCCTTGGAATACGATTAGATTCTGGTGATTTAGCTGATATTAGTATTAGAAGTCGAGAATTATTAGATCAAGCGGGTTTTAACGACACTTTTATAATGGCTAGCAATGAATTAGATGAAGAAATCATTAGCGAATTAAAAAAACAAGGAGCTCAAATTCATGTTTGGGGGGTTGGGACAAGTTTAGCAACTGGCAAAAGTCAATCTTCTTTTGATGGTGTTTACAAATTGTCTGCCATTAGAGACCAAAATCAAAATTGGAAATATAAACTAAAGCTTTCAGAACAATTACAAAAGGTGTCAAATCCTGGAATTTTGCAAGTCAAACGGTTTTTTTCTGAAAAAGGAAACATAGCAGATTTGATTTATGATGTGCATTTAGGGTGTAAAAATTCGGGTTACATGATTGATCCGATCGATCTGACTAAGAAAAAACAATTAAAAAAAGAAACCACTAGTGTTGATTTGCTTGTGCCAATTTTTATAAAGGGTAAGCTTGTTTATAAATTGCCGACTTTACAAGATATCAGGCAACATACAATCGATGGATTGCGCCAATTTCCGTTTGGTGTCAAACGTTTGTTAAATCCCCATCAATACTTCGTTGGAATGGAAAAAAATCTCCATGATTTAAAAATAGACTTAATTCAATCGATTCGAAGTCAAACTTCGGATGTTTATTTATCTACTGAATAATTTATGACAGCATTATTAATTGTTGATGTTCAAAATGATTTTTTAGAAGGGGGAGCTTTAGGTATTAAAGATAGTTTTCCTATTATTCCCATTATCAATGCTCTAACTTTAAAACCTTTTACAACCATTATTGCCACAAAAGACTTCCATCCCCTAAATCATTGTAGTTTTGCTACCACACATCAAAAGAAAATAGGGGAAACAATAACGATCGAAGAACACGAACAAATTTTGTGGCCCATGCATTGTGTTCAAGGGACAAAAGGCAGTGAGCTTAATTCACAATTACTTCTCAAACCTATTAAGCATATTGTTTATAAAGGAACAGATCCCTTAATTGATAGTTACAGCGCATTTTTTGATAATAATCACGTAAAAGAGACTAATTTAAATAAACTGTTACAAAATTATTCTATAAAAAAGCTTTTTCTGGTTGGTTTAGCTACAGATTATTGCGTTAAATTTACGGCCTTAGATGCATTAGAACTAGGGTTTACGGTTTACATTATTCAAGAAGGATGTAAAGGGGTGAACTTAGATCCAGATGATGAATTTAGAACTCTTCAATTTTTAAAAGAAAAAGGGGCTTTTATCATTACATCTTCCGATGTTGATCATTTACTTAAATCATAAATTAATAACTATCTTATATTTTTAATATATAAAGAAGTTATTTATAGTTTTTTAAGTAATAATCATTTATAATTGTTCAAAATTATAGATGATATTAGATGACTATTAATACTACTACCATTACTCAAAGTTTAAACGCTACTTATATTAGTACATTATCACATAGTAAAAAAAGAAAACGATGTGAGATAAAAAGTAATGCTAGTTCTAGTGCGGAAAGTTTTCCATCCGAGAAAGAGGCTATAAAAGAACACGCCTACTTAAGGGTTTTAAATTTTTATCAACTTTGTAAGGCCATTGAAAATTTATCTGTGCGCACTGATGGAACTGTCGTTCCTACCTCTGTCGATTTAAAAGGGGCAACTCTGCAGGTTGGGGTGGCTCATAAAAAAGGTTACCAGGCGGCACATTCAAGTGCAGTCGGAGCTCTTTCTTGCGATAGACCCTTTACCATTTATAAGGAAGTTTGCGAAGAAAAACTCTTCACGCCTAAAAAAAGACGATTAATGGAAGTCAGAGGGGCCAAACAAGAAGATTTTCAAAAAATCGATCAACTCCTCCAGATCATTACAGCAAATCCAAAAGATAAAGCGACCCATAAAAAAATTTTACACATCATTTGTAAATTTATTCCAAACACAATTATCGATGGCTCGGAAGTTGATTATATGATTAATCGCACCGACGTCTTGCCAACTCCAGTTAATCAATGCGATTCCCAATTAGAAAAGCAATTGCGAAAAAAAGCTAAAAAACTTTGCAAGCGTTGTATGGAAGGAGATATTGGGGCTGAGGAAGCTACTGATAAATTTATAAAAAAAGTTACAAGTTGTTTTAATAAAGTCAAAAGCAATTTCGAAACGCGCTATCAAACCAATAATGATCATAGATTAAAAAATAAAATAAAAATTTGTGATTGGGAATTGGAAGGTACTCAACCTATAGATTATAAGTTCATTAATTCGAAATATAATTTTAAATCTAAAAAATTTACTCCTTTAACGGCTATAGAAGAAGAAAATAATCAATTTCAGCTTCTCTCTAAACGAGAAAAATAATTCTTTAGTTCCCTCGTAAAATTGATTTTATAACCAATTTTTAAAAATAAACCTTACCTTTTTGTTTTAATATATAAAAATATTTTGATAAAATAGTTATGTAAGTAGTTGATTTTTAAATGGTTAGTTATGAATTATGTTAATAATAATAACGGCCCTAACTTTAATACAACTCATCCACCCTCTCAACTTTATGGACAAATCGTAGCCGCTGATGCTCGCTCTTCCATTGATCGAAATGGCGAAATCATTAAGCAAGGTAAATCAGTTAAAAGGTTAGATCTTTTTTCAACGGGGGATCCCCGTCTTTTTGTGGCCATTGCTGAAAAAACACATCACCACTCAGTTAAGATAAAAATTACCATTAATGGAAAAATTAAGAGCGTCTACGTTAATAGCAAAAGTTTAGCTAAACGCTTACACTTAAATATTAGTAAAATAAAAAAATACAGTGAGGAACAAAAATTAGATGAGTATTTATTAAATAAGTTTTCTTCAATTTTTTATTTGCCTCAAACGCTTAATTACTATTCTCAAATCATCGCAACTAATGTATATGACGTTGAAAATAATCGTTTTTATGTGCCGAAAAGTAAAGAAGGAGCCATTTATGCTAGTAAAGATCCGATAATTGAAGAGCATACAAATACGCAACGATATGATACTGGTATAACCACAACAGGCCTAATGAAGGCCATTCGGGTTGCAAATGTTTATTTTCAAAGCAAAACTTCTCAAAATATGGATCAATTATTTGAGGAAGATTTCACAGATATTAATCAAACAATCTCGAGAAAGATAAATCGTGAAGTTTCAGTGAGTTATTTACCTCATCAAGGAATTTCTATTATTTTTACAGATTTAATCACTAAAAATGATCCCCATTTTACATCAAGAATTGATGGTGGCTCTTTAGGTACTGTTTATCATATTTGGGATTTTACAAGCGGAAAACGAAAAGTCACAAAAATTATTAATGATGTTAATGAATATGAAATTAGTAATGTAAATGAACGTGAAGTCAAAAAATACTCCAGAAAAATAGAAATTAGTAATTCGATCAAAACTTCTTTTAGATTGCATAGTCATTTGGATTTGCCAGTCCCTGGTTTAGAAGCACCCTATAGTGGCTATTTTCAATTAAGTTCATCTAGAAAAGAAGGGTTTATAGCTGATTACGTTCCCCATAATTTGTTGCATTGGAGCCCACAACTTGGGGATTCTTTTAGCATAAATCAATATATAAAATGGATGTGGCAATTGATAGATGCTTTAAATTGGTTTCATGAAAATGGCATTTTTCATGGAGATATTAAAGAAGGCAATATTTTAGTAGCTCAAGAAGCAAATGATGATTTTACTTTAAAAATAAGCGATTTAGGATCGGCGCGTACCGTTGAGGATTTGCAACAAGTTTTTGAAGATTATCAAGCGCGCTTTCCAGAAATTCATTTAGAAGAAAACATGCTTTTACGATTTAAGATTTTAGGGGCAAGAACTCAAGATAGAATTCCAAAGGAAGAATTTGTTTTACTTTTAACGAGCGTCATGCGCAATGATTTAAACGGTTTTATCGAGAGAAATAGCAAATTGGATATTTTGAATTTAGGGATTGTCTTGTACTATTTATTAACGGGTGGCTCTTACCCTTACCAAACAGAAGTTGATGGTTGGCTGGGAGTGAAAAAACACGACGAATCCTTTAATGCATTTTTATTCGATAATAAATATAGTGTTGTTAGGCCGCTTATTTTAAAAATGCTTGATCCGGATCCTGCAAAACGACCGAGCAGTCAAGAATTATTGAAAGAAATTAACGTATTAAGACAATAATGATTTTTTCTTCTATTTTTTTTATTTTAATTCTTCTTTTGTCTCTCTTTATCATTGTTGTTATTTCTGGTTTTTATAGTAAGGCTTTTGAATTAGCTAGATTTAATGAAAAAAAACGGAATATTATTCTTCTTGGAATCTACTGGTTATTTACCTTTTTATTAATTGGAGCTATCTACCTATCGATTAACCAAGATTGGCAAAACGTTGCTTTTTATAAAAAATTACCTGCATTTTACATTCCGATACTATTTTCGATTGTGATTATTGCAAGTTCTAAAACATTAAAAACTTTAACTAAAGAAATCCCATCCGAGTGGCTTGTGGCTATTCAATTTTATCGGATTTTTGGCATAACGTATGTTTTTCTTCCAAATTTTGTCGATAAATTGCCTCTTGTGTTTGCAGCCTACGCTACTATTAATAACGTTTTTTTTGGGTTAACAGCTCCTATCATGGGGCGATTAGTAACAAATCGCAAGAATTATTGGCTAGCAATTCTTTGGAATGTTACCGGAATTATAGGTTTGGGAATTACACCTATTTTAGCTTACCTTTTACAAGCAAATGCCATGGAGCAATTTCCTTTAAGCCTTCTTTTTCTTTATATAGAAGTACCTATGGGAATTTTGATCCATGGCTTATCGCTTTACAATTTGCTTTCTAAAATGAACAAAAAAGCAAAAACTTGAGGCTATTTTTTTTCTGTTATATCAAAACCTAGCGCAATAATCATTTCACGATACTTTAAAAGATCCAATTCGACTTGAGCGTTAAGTGAGGGATCTTCTGAAAAATGAATTTTTTCTAGCACAAAGAAGATCGAATGATCAAATTTTATTGAATTATTTGTCAAGTCAACCTTAGGGATCTTTGTGGTGCAGATTTCCCAAAGTTTAGCCGATGGCAAAAAATCATTGTTGGCATTAAAAGTTCTAAAGGAGGAATTTCTAAATTCAATAAAATCCTTATCTGCAATGATCTGAACATATTGAGCCCCTTGTTTTGTTGAATCCTCATTAAATAAACAAGCTTCAGCCCATTTTAATTCTAGTGAAAATCGTCCTAAAAAGTTTTGGTCGCAAACTTGTAAGACGATTTTCCAAACATCAAATAGTTTATCGAAAGAAAGAAGATCGGAATATTTTTTTGTATGATCCTCCATTACTTTCCTTTTTATCCCTTCTAAAAGTTTAGAGTCATTTTTTATCGCTCCTACATGTTCAGAGTCATTTTTAAGAAATTTGTACACATCCATTACTTTTTCAAAGTAATGCTTATCTGTACCATCCAGTTTGATTGTACTTAAAAGAAGATTATTAAAGTGGTTTAAACTATCATCATTAAAAAATAAACGACTTAAAAAGCGCAAAAGAGTTTTATGGCGGTCTAATGAACTCGTGGATTGTAATTCCTTTTTATTATCTGTCTCTTTATCCCTTTCATACAAGTGTACAAAGCCACCATTTAAATAACGTTCAAGATCAGTGGTTATAAAGGGAACTTTCCTTGGATTTGTGGGGTGGGTGGCTTTGATATAATCTACGTAAATGTGACTGTAGGTGTCAGTGTCAGCTCTCTTTTGTACCCCTAACTCATTGATTTTTACACCAATACGTATAATGTTAAATATTAAAGAAGAGATGTGAGTTTCTAGGAGAAAATTTAGTTGGCGACAACTCTCTTCAGCGAATTGAAAAGAGTCTATACCGATTTTTTTAGCTCGTGTGGTAAGCTCTGTCTTAATAGTCTCAAATTGTTCTTTTTCCATATTTTCGGAATAATGCTGAAAAAAATCTCTAATTTTTAGATATTCATTTTTTAAAAGAATAGCTAAAGAGCAAAAGTCTTTTAGATATTCGCAAGTTTCTTTTAAAAACTTATCGTTAGTTAATTCGATTTCTTTCAAATTAAGTACAGAAGTATCAAAATAAAGGGGCAATTCACTTTTTTGTCTTCTTTTTATTGTTTTGACAAAATCGTTTATTCTCTTTTTATAGTTTGGCAAGTAGGTTTTTAAACGATTTATAAAAATGGCTATATCTGTTTGACCAGTTTTTATATCTGTAAGACTCATTTTTTCATTGACCAAAGAGTATTCCAAAATTTTGGCTTCTTTCCCTTTCAAGGCATAAGTATGGAGGAGTTTTTCAAAATAGTTCTTTGCCTTTTTTATCTCTTCCAAGTCTTCACTTATATGAGTAAAATTTTCTTGGGTTAGTCTTGTAGCGGCAGGAAGGGCTTTTTTTGCTATGGCATCAATTTCGCTAACTTTTTGAAAGGATTGTTTTCTTTCAATCATTGGAGAGGGGACTTCTTCATTTTCTTGTAATGCTTTTATCCTTTCTATACTCGATGGTTGCGAACCACTAGATCCCATCGAAGTAATTGTATTGGAGCGCTCTCTCCCTTTCCTTTCACCGGTCGGTGTCATGGAACGATAGCTAACTTTAGCGCTTAAAGGTTCTACAGATGGACCGGAATGAGACTTTGGAATATGGTTTTGATCGTATTGACCTTGTGTTATTACATTGGTATTAAGGGCTCCAGTACTTTTAGGGGATGCTGGTAAGGAATTAGACGAAGGTTTTTGAGCCTTAGGCTTCGGAATGGCTGAGTTTTGGGTTGGTTTACTAGTGAATTTTTGAAATGAATTCACAAGAGTTGGAGATGTCGAATTTTTGCGTGTTTGTTGTTGATTCTGGATAACGTTTTTAAAAACGTCTCCGTGTATCGCCTGGGGGGAGGAAGGGTTTTCTATAGTGGGTGAATAAGAAGTAAAGCTGACCGTGGAATCGGCTCTATCTCTTGGAGTATAGCTTCCTAAACTTTCGTCGTCAAATCTTCTTGGGGTGAAACTATTATATAAACTATTTGTATCTTCAGTATAAATTGTCGATATGGTCCTTGGACTAATCGGCGTTCCTTGTGAAGAATCCATATTTTTTTACCTTTTATTATTTTTTTTTGTTATAAAGCCAAATAGGATAAGCCATAATTTAAATCTCAACAAGATATTTAATTAGTTTGGTAAATTTTTATATTATTAGTAATTTGGACTAAAATGTTTAATAAACAAAAACTTGTATTTTTATTTATTAGTTTTTTTATTAGCATTAATTTGCCTTTAAACTCGCGCATTTGGGATGTAGGATATTTTCAATTTTTTAAGTATAAGCAATACGAAATGGGTAAACTGCATTTTTTCGCCATGGGGGAATTCCATTTTAGAAGCAACATCTCCTCTCTTCGCTTTTATCTTTTAACACAGCAAGTAGCCTATCAAGCCTTCAAAAACTTAGATCTTGAAGCACATTATTGTTATGTGGGCGCTCGTCCTTATTATTACCACAAATATGGTCATCAACATCGTATTAATTTAGAAGTAGATCCATATTTTAATTTAAGTAAAAAAGTTAAATATAAAATTCGAAATAGGATTGAATTTAGAAAAGTACAAAGTATTAAAAATTGGATTTATGTGTATCGCATAAGACCCGAAGCCATTATCGAAGTAAAGCGAAAAGCCTTAAATTATATTAGTTGCGCCAATGAAGTTTTTTATAATTTTAATGATAAAATCTACTTTGAAAATAGGTTAATCCCTATTAATTTCAACTTTGCTTTTGGAAAGAAAAAAACTTTAGATGTTTTTCTCATGTTATTAAGTATTCGTACCGAGATTAATTGGCGTCAAACAGCAGCCATTTGTACCCAAATCAATTTCTAAGTCTCTTCCTTCAAAAAAATATTTTCATTTAAAAGAAAGCTTGATTACTCTGATTTTTAACGCAAAAAATGATTTTACATGAAACGCATCTTAATATTTATATTTTTACTAATAGCTAGTTTTTCTCTTTGGTATTTTTATACCAAATGGGAAAGTAAAGGTGATGACAACGAGATAGTCCTATATGGCAATGTCGACGTAAGGCAAGTGGATTTAGGCTTTAGAGTAAGCGGAAGAGTAATAGAAATGCCATTTCAAGAAGGGGATTTAGTCGAAGAAAATACTTTAGTCGGTGTTTTAGACGATCAGCCTTACTTAGATCAACTTCATCAAGCTAAAGCCACTTTGTCCGCTACACAAGTAAGCTTAGCGAATGCTGAAATTTTATTAAAAAGGCGGATGGAATTAATTCAAGATGGGAGCGTTTCTCAAGAAGATTTGGATAATGCCAAGGCTAGTAAGGAGTCTTTAGACGCTAATATCAAGCAAGCGGAAGCTAACGTCGGTGTGGCTACAACAAACCTAAACGATACCAAAATTTTCGCTCCAACCAAAGGGATCATCTTAACGCGCATTCGAGAACCTGGAACAGTTGTAAAAGTGGCTGATCCTATTTATACTTTATCTTTATTTGATCCTATTTGGGTTAGAGCCTTTATTCCAGAGCCATTACTAGGATTTGTTTATCCTGGCATGGATGCCCAAGTCTTTACAGATACAAAAGGGGGAAAAGCTTATAAAGGACACGTGGGTTTTATTTCTCCCGTAGCTGAATTTACTCCAAAAAATGTAGAAACAACTAATTTGAGAACAGATTTAGTCTATCGCTTAAGAATCATTGTGGAAAATCCTGATTTTGGTCTAAGGCAAGGAATGCCAGTCACGGTTAAATTGCCAAAAAATGAAAATAATATAGACAAATGATCTCAGGCAAAAAACCCATCGAAAAAAACTCAAAGAGTAATTTAGTAGAAATTCAACAGGTCTATAAAAGCTTTCCTCCAACTCAAGAGTTTGCTTTAGAAAACATAACGACTAAAATTCCTAAAGGACAGATGGTCGGACTAGCCGGTCCTGATGGCGCCGGAAAAACGACACTTATTCGCCTCATGGCTGGATTATTGAAGCCAACTTCTGGTCATATAACCTTAATGAATTTAGATACGATAAAAAATAGTGAAGCCATTTCCCAATATATTAGTTATATGCCCCAAAAATTTGGCTTATACGAAGATTTAACCGTAATTCAAAATCTCAATTTGTATGCAGATTTAAAAGGTGCTGTTGGAAAAGAAAAAGAGCAAAAAATTAAAGAACTTCTGCAATTCACAAGTTTAGAACCATTTCAGGAACGATTAGCAGGAGCTCTCTCAGGTGGAATGAAACAAAAGTTGGGGTTAGCATGTGCCTTGATTACTAAACCCACCCTTTTACTATTAGATGAACCAAGCGTTGGGGTGGATCCCATTTCTCGAAGAGAGCTTTGGAAAATGGTAGAAGAGTTAATTGACCAAGGCATTTCTGTTGTATGGAGTACATCTTATCTGGATGAAGCAGAAAAATGTGATTTGGTTTTGCTATTAAATGAAGGAAAAATCATCTATCAAGGAAATCCAAAAAAGTTAACAGACGAAATTAAAGAAAGGGTTTTTTACCTTAAAGATATTAAAGACAACAGGCGAAAATTACTAAGAGAAGTTTTAGAGCAAACAAATGTGATTGATGGAGTAATACAAGGTAAAGAAATTCGCGTTGTTACAAGTGAACCCACTAAAAATTTAAAAAGCATTGTTAAAATAGACGATCCTTCCATACAAATTGAACCAGCCACCCCTCGTTTTGAAGATGCCTTTATAGTAGCTTTAGGTGGAGGGCCTGGTGGCAAATCTTTGTTAGCTGAAGCATTTCCTATAAATCAAAAAGCCTCGCAAGAAGTTATTCAAGCAGAGCATTTAACGAAGAAATTTGGAAATTTTGTTGCAGCTAATAATATAACTTTTAAAGTTAGGAAAGGGGAGATATTTGGATTATTGGGACCAAACGGGGCTGGTAAATCAACCACATTTAAAATGCTATGTGGACTATTGCCTCCCACATCTGGGTTTGCTAAAGTAAATGGCTTAGATTTGCAAATAGCACCAAGTGAAGCCAGATCGAAAATCGGCTACATGGCGCAAAAATTTTCTTTATATGGCAATTTAACGGTTTGGCAAAATCTTAATTTTTTTTCAGGAATTTACAATTTAAAAGGCAAAACGAAAACTCATACCATGCAAGAAATGATTGATATATTTGATTTTAAACATTATATCAACGATCAAGCGGATAGTTTGCCACTAGGCTTTAAGCAGCGCTTAGCATTGGCCTGCGCGGTTATGCACCATCCGGATGTTTTGTTTTTAGACGAACCAACGTCTGGTGTTGATCCCATAACAAGAAGAGAATTTTGGAATCACATTAATGGACTTGTTGAAAAAGGGGTGACTGTATTAGTGACCACTCATTTTATGGATGAAGCTGAATATTGTGATAGGATAGCTTTAGTCTATAAAGGGCAGACCATTATCATTGGATCACCAGATGAACTGAAGCAAAAAGCTATCACTTCCCAAAATCCAAGCCCTTCTTTAGAAGATGCCTTTATTCAACTAATTAAAGAATACAATGAAGATAACTTTGGCAGATAATAACTCTTTAAGACGTTTAAAAGCTTTATTTATAAAGGAATTTTTTCAAATTATTCGCGATCCGAGTAGTATTTTAATTAGTTTAATACTTCCTTTGATTTTACTCTTTATTTATGGCGTGGGAGTTTCTTTAGATATAAATCATTTAAAAATAGGGGTTATTTTAGAGGATAAATCTCCCGAAGCTATTAGCTTTGTCCAATCCCTTACAGATTCAAAATATTTTGATGTAAAAATAGCAGAAAATAGAGAAATTTTAAATGATGATATCGTCAAAGGATATATCAGGGGAATTGTTGTGATTCCTTCTTACTTTACAGCCTTTTCCTATCGTCAAAATTATATAGCTCCCATTCAAGTTATTGCTGATGGAAGTGAACCAAATACAGCAAACTTCGTGCAAAATTATGTAAGAGCCGCTTGGCTGGTATGGTTGCAAACAGAACAGATAAGTAAAAAGCTGCAATTTCCATCTTTTGTAAATGTGCAACCTCGTTACTGGTATAATGAAGAATTGAGAAGTCAAAACTTTTTAGTTCCAGGATCACTTGCTATCATCATGACTTTGATCGGTACACTTCTAACGGCTTTAGTGATTGCAAGAGAATGGGAAAGGGGTACAATGGAAGCTTTAATGTCAACGCCTGTAACTATTTATGAGATAATAATTGGCAAACTAGTGCCTTATTTTTGCCTTGGAATGCTTTCTATGACCTTGTGCGTTGTAGTTGCTATTTTTATTTATAAAATTCCTTTTCGAGGATCTTTTATTTTGCTAGGTATAGCTTCTAGCGTATTTTTGATTTCAGCCTTAGGAATTGGACTACTCATTTCTACTGTATCAAGAAATCAATTTGTGGCCGCACAAGCGGCAATGGTTGCTGCTTTTTTGCCAGGTTTTATCTTATCAGGTTTTATATTTGAAATAAGCAGCATGCCTCTTTGGATTCAAGCGGTCACTTGGCTCATTCCAGCACGATATTTCGTAACCAGTTTACAAACCCTTTTTTTAGCAGGAAATGTGAAATCTCTTCTATTTGGTAGCATTCTGTGCATGATCATTTTTAGTATAGTCATTTTTTTTATTATTGATCGGATTAGTGTAAAAAGGTTGGATTAATGGGTAGAAGAATTTTTTATTTAATCTACAAAGAAATTTTAGCGGTATGGCAAGACAAAAAAAGTCGTATGGTGCTTATTGTGCCACCTATTACCCAATTATTAATCTTCACTTTTGCAGCCACTTTAGATGTGCAAAATGTAACTATTGGGGTTTTAAATAGAGATAATGGGAGCCAAGGTTTTGAATTAGTGCAACGTTTTGAGGGTTCACCCTTATTTAAAAAAATTGTCTATTTAACCCATGTAGAACAAATTCAAGATTTTATCGATAATGCTCGAGGGGTTATGGTGGTGCATCTTGATGAGCAATTTTCTAGAAATATGCAAGCTGGAAAGCCCGGTAATATACAGCTTCTTTTAGATGGTAGAAAGTCCAACACTTCCCAAATAGTAGCAGGCTATGCCAATTCTATTATCGAAAGTTTTAATCAAGATTTTGTCAAACGAAGAGGGGGAGGAGAGCCTTCCACCCAAATTGTTCCCAGAAATTGGTTCAATCCAAATCTTATCTATTATTGGTTTAATGTGCCCAACTTAAGTGGGGTGTTAACTATGTTAATTGGGTTGATTGTCGTGGCTCTGTCTGTTGCTCGTGAAAGAGAACTTGGTACTTTCGATCAACTTTTAGTTTCACCTATTTTGCCTTTTGAAATTATGATAGGGAAAACTGTTCCGGCCGTCATCATAGGAATGATAGAGGGGTCAATCATCGTTTTTGTAGGGGTATTTCTTTTTGGAGTGCCTTTCACAGGTAGCATTTGGAATCTTTATTTAGGGATGTTTGTTTTTGTGACATCAATTGTTGGAATTGGCTTGTCAATTTCAGCGTTGAGTTTCACACAACAACAAGCCATATTGGGAACTTATGTATTCATGAGTCCATCGGTTCTGCTATCAGGTTTTGCTACACCTATAGAAAATATGCCACAATGGTTACAATATCTAACGTATGCTAATCCTTTACGTTACTACATAACAATTGCTAAGGGTGTCTTTTTAAAGGCTATGCCATTTTCTGTAGTTCTCCATTATACTTGGCCAATGGCTCTAATTGCTGTTTTAAATTTAACTTTTGCTACCTACTTTTTCAAAAGAAAGGTAGGATAATAACGTTAAATGAAAGGTTAATTATGACAACATGTAATGTGACTTTGCAATACACTGCAATCGACAAATTAAAAAGATTAAAAGAGCAATGTTATATTTTTGTCAGCAATAATGGTAATGTACAAGAAGTACTTTCAAAAGCTCTGGAGATTTTAAGTGATTATCGACATGAATTGAATAAGAAGAAAAAATATAATCGAAGACGTTGTATTTTTATACAAGTGGTAACACTACCAAAAGAATTTATTTATGCGAGACAACTTGCCAAGATAGAGCAAATTTACCAGGAAATGCTAGAGATTTCTTGTATGGAAGAAAAGTTTTTTTCTAAAAAGTACTAAATCGTACATTTTTTTATTTCATTGAAAGCTATTCCTCACATTGCAATTCTTCAATCGTTGAAACTTCCATGGCATTCCAATTGCCTCCCAATGCTTTAATAAGTTGGATGGTTGCTTGGTATCTTTGACCTTGTAATCTTACGTGATTTAGCTCTAAATCATATTGGATCCTTTGATTTTGAATAACTTCAGTATAGTTCACAAGCCCAGATTTGTATCTTTTATTAGATAAAGTTGTTGTGTCTGTCGCACTTGCTAAGGCACGACTTAAAGAGGAAAACTGCTTGGATTGATTTTTAAGGGTAACTAAACTGTCTTCCACTTCTTGAAAGGCTTGTAGAATAGTTTTTTCATAATTTTCTAAGCTTTCTTCAAATTGGGCTTTAGCAAGGAGTAAATTAGCACTTTTTCTGCCCCCATCAAAGAGGGTTTGGTCTGCTAAAAAACCGACACTGAATAGTCTAGAACGTGCTTTAAATAAATGCTTTAATTCAAGAGTTAGGTATTCAAAAGCACTGTTTAAATTTAAAGAAGGAAAAAATGAAGCATAGGCAGCTCCGATTTTAGCATGGTTGGAGGCCATTTGTCTTTCGGCTTGCGCAATATCAGGGCGCCTTAATAATAATTCTGAAGGCAAACCTATTGGTATTTTGGGGGGATCGAACTCTAAAGGTTGCAAAGCAATCGTTAATTGACTAGCGGGCAGGCCGATCAAAGTGGCAATTGCATTTTCATAAGTACCTCTTTGACCAAGAGTTTGGTAATAATCAGCTTCGGCTGAATAAAATTCTTCTTCTGCCTGGCTTAAATCTATTTTAGTACTTAAACCCTTTTCAAAACGGGAACGATTAATCCGTAAATTTTCTTTTCTAATCTCTAAAATAGCCGCCAAAACTTTTAATAATTTATCTGAGGTTCGTAAGTTAAAATATACATCGGCTAAATTTGTAGTTAACGAAAGCATAGCCGTGCGATACGCTTCTTCTTGTGCTTGATAGTTGTAATAGTCAACTTCAAACAAACGTTGGTTTTTTTGCCATAGATCAATTTCATAAGACAAATTAATCGGCAATAGAAGGTAGGCTATGTCAATATTTTTTAAAGAAATAGGAGGTAAGATGGTAGTTAAAGGTCTTAGTCTATCTAGAGGAGTTAGGTTTACTGGACCATTGATTTTAGAACCACCTGGGCTAAAACTTAGTTGAGGAAAAAGGGCTGCTTGACTTGTTAAAGAAGTAGCTCTTGCTTGTGCAATGCGGCTTAAGGCTATATGAATATCTTTATTGTTTTCAAGTGCTTGCCATTCTAAATGATTTAAGACAGAATCGTGAAACACTTCCCACCAATTGCAATAATTGGGTAAAACAGGCTCTTCTTCTAACTCTTGATTTTTCCATTGGATGGGAGGGGTAAATTGGGGTTCATGGTACTTTGGACCTACGCGACAGCTACATAAACCGACCGTAAGGGAAAGAATGGATATCAAGCGTCTCATGCTTTTCATAAAATTAGCAATTTATAGCTTACGTTATCGTTTTCTAATTTACTAGCTGCACAGTTGAGAAATAAAATCTTCGAAACAAACGATAACAACATTTATTTAGTAGGTTATTTAGGCTATTTATTTTATCTATTTAAAAAATCTGCTGTACTTGTCTATACAGCAGATTTTTTAAAAATGTCTTAAATTATTTTTATGCGTAAGAGATGTTATTAAAGCAATAGCAAAATTAAGCTAATAATCCCATAACGTGGAATGATTTTGAGGATAATAATTAATTTTAATTTAAGAAGAACTTTCTGATTTGCCATCCCATTTATTTTCACTATCTGACCAACTTGAACTATAGGACGTATATACAACCATTTGCATAGTTCCTCTTCTTGGCGGAGGTTCTTTTGGAATGAGGGGATTACTGGCTAAGGTAGTTAATTCTAAAAATACAGATTCTTTCCCTTTTTCTTGATCTTCATTTTCGAGCAAGTTAATGAGTTTTTGCCATTCGGTAACGAGTCTTTGTACTTTTGGATTTTTTGAACCCTCTTCTTCCAAATTAAAATCTTTTTCAAAATAATAAGAAGCCCGGATTAAATGACGATCTTTAAGCTTACCTTGTTCGGCTTTAGTCAATATCATTTGAATGAGATCATTTCTAGTTGATGATATAGCGAGAAGATTTATTGGGTTTAATTTACCATAAAGCCTTTCATGCATTTTCAAAGTATCGGAGGGAGTAATTGTTTTATTTAAATCAATCACCCAAGCAAACAATTTTTCACTTTGTAGAATGGGTGGGATTTTCATTCGTTTTAAATCTAAAGAACCGGCACACATCTCAATATAAGTTGAACGTTTGCTAATACTTTTGGTATGCTTAACGATTTTTTTGAAAAAAGCAGTTTTGAGTAAAGAATCTAGGTCGTTTTTCTGGTATGCAATATAAGCATCTTGAATATATTGCTTTCTTTTTTCCTCTAGTTTTATTTTTTTAGATAGCATTCTATTGTTAGGTAGATTTTGAATTCCTTGAAAAATATTTTCTAAGGTTTCTGTAAAGATTGCTTTTTCTTTTTTTATAAAAACTTGTTCGTCTTCTTTGTTATTATTTGGAAGAATATTGTGATTAAAAACTACACCTAGATCTGATAACCAATGAGCGTGAACGTTCGTCATAAAACTCCTTAAAAGTAAATGGCTCTTGGGGATTTTCAAGAGCCATGATTTGTTTGCTATCAAACTTTTAAAGAAAATCTTATTTATTTTCTGCTTGATTTGTCTCTAATTCATCTTTTTTATCCAATAGCACTGCATACATTGCAGGATCGATGACTGTGTTTAATAGTGCATTAACTTCAGCAACTTGTGGGTTTGTAGTCAAAGGTTGTTGAAGGTTGACCGGCTCTTGTTCTAAAACTAACTTTACGCATTCATTGACCTTTTCAGCCGTGGATGTTGGTATCTCTTCGGTAACATCTGAACTAGTTGAAGGATTGAGGTTTACTACAATAACTCCAATATCTCTTGATTCATATTCCTCATTGCCTTTAGTTTCATCGAAGCTTTTTCCAGAAACAACAGGCTCATGCTCAATCGGAGTTTCCGTAACTAAAATATCGCTTTGACTTTGAATGGTAGCTACTGGTTCTTCGCTTTTACTTTCGGGTGTATTATATCTTACTTTATTATCAGGTCTGTCTTGAGGAGCTGTAACCGGAGTTGATCCTTTTCCACCAAAATGTTCACTACTATGGGTTCTACTATGTGTTAAAGTAGGTGAACTATGGTTTTTAACCTCGTTATTAATGTTATTGTTGTTATTGTTTAATTCAAGTTTAACTTCTTGCGATTTTTTCTCTGGTACCATCGGATCGTTTTTAAATGTTTCTAAGCCATTTACGACAGCTTTTATCAATTTTTCTCTGTATTTTTCATTAATATTTACAATTAGTTTTTTATAGTTTAGACAAAGATGTTCTATAGCTTGATTGGCAGGAAGAATATCCATACCTCCTTTAATAAAATCAGCTATTTCTTGAAGATCAGATCGATCCATTTTACCTTCTCGGATATTAGCAAAAATAGTCCGTTGCAAAACATCCCTTTCTTCTGAAACTTTTTTTTCCGTTTCAGGATCATTTTTTACAGATTGTAAAAATTTTTCTTGAATGTGTGCGTTTGTTGGTTCCAATATGACTAAATTAAAATGTTTAAACCATTCGTTTACGTTGGTATGTGCAAATTTATGATTTTTAGCTTCTAAAGGAATACCCATATTGGCTAATTGTTTATCAGTCGCTTTTAATAATACCAAATGTAATTGATGTTGTTTAGTCGTGAGGGGTGGATGTTTAGCCAGTTTTTTAAAGAGTTTAGTTTGTAAAATATTTAAACTGGAAAATTGATCATTTACTTTATGTTTCTTTTTTTCTTTTTTGGTCTGTGTTGAAATAAATGTATAAGCTTTATCGATAAGAATATTTCTTTTTTCAGTATCTTTAAGTTGTTTAGATGCTACCCGCTCTTTTCCTTTTTCTAAAACGGCTGTTATCACAGTTGTTATTCGAGTAACAAAATTTTCTTTCGTGTCAATGCCATTTCCTTTAAGAATATCGCCTAAATCATAAAGCCAGTTTCGTGGTGGGGTTGGGGTTGAAGTACTTGCTTTTTGCATAAAAACTCCTTGTAGAATGTAGTATAAAATTTTTAGCTTTTCATTGCGCAAGCAATGATAAGTTTTAGGCATTAAAGCAAACTTAAGATTTTAATTAAAACCAAAACTATTATTTTTCTATTCTAAGAGAAGAGAAAAAATGCGACGTGGAATCCATCGCATTTCTAAAATCATTTATAATTTTTCTGAAACAGCTTTTTTAGCAAAAACGTATTCACCTAATCCATAACCTAAAAAAGAAATAAAGACGCACAAGAGCTCTTTTGGTATTGAAAAGGGGAAAATGCTGTAGAAAACAAAACTAACAAAGCCAAAGCTAATCGAAAAAAGGGCCGCATAGAAATTGCCTTCTTTTTTAAAAAAAGCAATAAATATGGGGGCAAACAAACAATAAACGGATAACTCATAGCTAAAAATTAACAAGTCGACAATGTTTGTAAATAGGTAAGAGCTAAATAATCCTAAAATCGCAATGCTTGCTGTAATTAACTGCGCATCCTTAATTTTGTTTTTTGTGAAACTAAAGTCAAAATCTTGGGAAAGATTAGAGCTTATAGCATTAATTAACGAATCGGCGGTAGAGATAATGGCTGCAAGTATGGCGCAGGCGATTAATGCTGTTATGATTGGGTTTGTTAATTGCTCAACAACTGCCATAAATACACTGCCATTTTCGGGGATGGCTATACCCATTTGGTTTGCTAATGTACCAAAATAAACAGGTATGCAACAAATTAATATTGTGGCGATGGAAGCCCATAAGGTAGCATTTGATATAGTTTTTCCATTTTCTCCTGCAAAACATCTTTGACCCATATCTTGTTCTATTAACATAAAAAGTAGTGGCATAAATAACCAACCGTACGCTTTTTCAGACGGTAGGGAAATATCTAAAGGTTCATTGACTAAAGGCAAACTATTTCCAAAAAAAACAAAATAAATAAGTGCCATAATAAAGGAAAATACAAAAAAAGAGGCTTGAACCACATCAGTTGCAACGACAGCTTTAAAGCCACCAACTGTTGTATAAGCAATCACAATGATCCAAAAAAGGTTAAACCAAACGGGATTTTCAACGCCGACAGTAACCATAAACTTTTTAGAAGCAATAAATTGTGCCATCAAAATAAGAAACAGGGAAAAAATAGATAAAAAAGAAGCAAATTTTTTTAAAGTGGGGGATTTGTAAAATACTTCAAAGATTTGCGCTATAGTACTTACTTTAAAGCGGGTCATTTTTTCTCCTAAACCAAAGCTTAATGTTAATAAGCCAAGGGAGGCGCCTAAAGGATAAAGGAGGACCCACCAACCGTAATTATAGGCTTCTTCTGTAGAACCTAAAATTAAACCCCCACCTACTTGGGTAGCTAAAAAAGTCATCATTAAGGGGAAGAAACGAACCGTTTTTCCCGCCAGAAAGTAATCGTCTTGGTTGCTGTTTGTTTTAGCAGATTTTGATCCAATCCAAAAACAAACGCATTGCAAACTAAATAAAAAAAACAAAAAAGCATAATAATTCATAATCATTCCTAAAAAAAGCTAAAATATTTGTTATTAATTAAGAGAAGAAGGACTTATTGGAAATGATGATGAAAATGATGGAAGGAATGAACAGCTGAAAATTGTTTATTTATTAATAATATTTTCCTCTGGCATTCAGATTCTTCCATAATACCTCTGTTAGGTTTTTTTTAAGTTTGTAAAAGTATGGATAATTATTACAAACTATCACCCTCTTTGTCAAATTTATTATTGTACTAATTGAATCCTTTAGTAAGATGAATTAAAAAAGGGTTAATTTAAGGGTCACTTATGGATGCTCCTTCATGTGAACTATTTGGTTTTAAGGATCACTTTTACTATTTTCATGCATTAAGAACAATCGGAACAGCTCCTTTAGGCTCAGCTGATATAGCGGAATGTTGGCGTGCGATCCAAAACATTGAAGAGGGTAATGATGAAAGCTGGCATAAAGCTTGGCATGATTTGGCACAAAAAGTTGAAATAAATGGGAATGAATATCTCCAAAAAAAGCATCTTCTTAGCGCATCCAACGCCTTTGCACGAGCTTCTAATTATTATCGCGCAGCAGAATTCTTATTACACACAAATAAAGAAGACCCAAGAATTTTAACTACCTGGAAAAAAAGTAAAGATTGTTTTCGAAATTATTTAAAGTATGGATCAGGATACAAGGTTGAAGAGTTTGCCATTCCTTTTGAAAATACCACTTTACCAGCCTATCTTGGATTTGTAGATGATAAACCAAGGCCATTGATTATTGCCCAAACCGGCTATGATGGTACTTCAGAAGAGCTATTTTTTGTTTTGGGTAAAGCCGCTTTAGAGCGGGGCTTTCATATCTTAATTTTTGAAGGGCCAGGGCAGGGCGCAGTCATCAGAGAGCAGCATATCCCTTTTCGCTCTAATTGGGAAACCGTGATAACTCCAGTTATTGATTCTATTTATAATCACCCTTTGGTGGATAATCAAAAAATTATTTTAATGGGTATAAGCATGGGTGGGTATTTAGTACCCCGGGCTTTAGCGTTTGAAAATCGGGTCGCCTTAAGTGTCGTGAATGGGGGAGTGTATGATTTTCATGAAATCTTTATGAGAGATACACCACCAGATCTTGAAACTTGGTTAGATAGTCCCGAAATTTGTGAAGAAATTGACAAATTTTTATACATTGAAATGCAAAAAAGAAGTGAAATTAGATGGGCTATTTCCCATGGTATGTATGTCTTTCATGTACCAACTCCTTCTGCCCTTTTCAGAGTAACCAGAGATTACCATTTAAGAGATGTTATTAAAGAAATAAAAACAAAAATGTTAGTTGTTGATAGTGAAAATGATTTACTTATGAAAGACCAGGGAAAAAAATTCTACACAACTTTGCAAGCCCCTAAGGATTATCTTTTTTTTACAACACAAGAAGGGGCTGGTGAACATTGCCAAATTGGCGCCTCTCAGCTTTCTAATGAAAAAATTTTTAATTGGATTGAGGAAAACATTTAAATAAAAATATTCTTACGCTAACATCCATTTTCATGTTTTTTTGAGAAATTGATGTTTCGGTTGCCTTTTATTTTTCTCTTCACAGTCTTGTCGATCTTTACCTCAAATTTTTTTGCCAAGGATTATCAATTAGATCAAAAAATTGGACAAATGATTATCGTTGGTTTTAAAGGATATAAGATTGATGACGAGCCAAAACTTGTCGAACAGATAAAAAAAGGGATGATCGGCGGAGTTATCTTATCTGATTTTGATACGGCAAGCCAAACTTACGAAAGAAACATTAAGAATAGTTCCCAACTAAAGCGTCTTTGCCAAAGTATTCAATCTCTTGCAAAAATTCCTTTATTTATTTGCATAGATCACGAAGGGGGTGTCGTTTGCCGTTTAAAGCAAAAAAATGGTTTTCCTTCCACAATGTCTCAGCAATCTTTAGGGGAAATTGATCAACTATCCTTTACATATCAATATAGTGAGTTTGCGGCTAAAGTTCTAAAAAACCATGGCATTAATTTAAATTTAGCGCCTGTGGTGGATGTAAATCGAAATAAAAATTGTCCATGTATCGGAAAAAAACAAAGAAGTTTTTCCTCAGATCCTTTAAAAGTACACGATCATGCAAAAGAAATGATTTGTGCTTATAAAGATGTAAATGTTTTAACTTGTATTAAGCATTTTCCAGGTCATGGTAGTTCAAATAACGATACTCATTTAGGTTTTGTCGATGTCACAAATACATGGTCGAAATTTGAATTGATCCCTTATAAAAAATTAATAGATGAAGATTTAGTAGATATTGTCATGTCAGCTCATGTCACAAACTGTGCCATTGATCCAGATTTTCCCTCTTCACTATCTAAAAATACCGTTTCAGGTGTTTTGCGTGATTACTTAAGATATGAAGGAGTAGTTATGACAGATGACTTACAAATGAAAAGTTTAACAGATTTCTTTTCTTTAAAAGATGCTATAAAATATGCAATACAAGCGGGCAATGATTTGTTGTTATTTGCAAATCATGAAACCTATGATATCGAAATAGCTCCTAAAGTAATTCACTATGTCAAACAATTAATTCTAGAGGGGGAAATAACTGAATTGCAAATAAACCGCTCCAACGAAAGAATACAAAAATTAAAGCTGCGCTTTCAAGAATCCAACTAACCGAATGGGTGATTCTGTTCCCCCAACTATTTTTAAAGGTAGGGCACTCACATAAGCCCCAATTGGAGGTAAAACATTAGCGTGATTTACATTTTCTATGATCATTATTTCGTTAGAAAGTAAAATTTCATGCACCAAAAATTGACTATTTGATAAATCAGGGGATAATGTATCAATTCCAAGGGCAGCGATTTTTCTTTTTAAAAGTTCTTTTGCGACATCGGGAGAAACCGATGGATACTGCATATGCCCATTTTGCTTTTCATTTCTATATTTTTTAGGGTTAGACCAGTAGTTGCACCAACCAGTATGAATGATTACAATGGTATCTGATTCGATAGCTCCAAATTTTTTTTCAAAATCAAATAGCTCCTTTAAGGAAAATACAAAGTATTCATCTGCTATTGACGAAACATCAATGACATAGGCTTTAGCTATAAACTTATTTAAGGGCAATTCATCTATCTTTTTGCTCCCTTTGTAATGATAAGGGGCATCGATATGTGTGCCAATTCCAGCTTGCATTAAGATTTCTTGAACTTGAAACTCATCGGTAGGTTCACTTTTACATCTAATGTCAAAGCCACACGATCCATTCCAAGTCGGGCAGTCGTCGTGTAAAGGTTGTGATAAATCAACCATAGTAAAATTATTAAGCATAGGTTTATTTATGGATAAATTTTTAAGTAAAACTAACTCAAATTATTAAAAAGATTATTTAAGGCTTCGGCATAAGTTGGGTGAGCAAATATTGCATTTTGCAAAACAGAATATTGAAGTTTACCAAGCATTGCTATTTCTATCATCGACATTATTTCGCCAGCTTCTGTACCAATTATTGTGCAACCTAAAATTTCATTTGTTTTGGCGTCAATAATCACTTTAATAAATCCACGTGTATCGCCAACTTCAATGGCTCTAGCTACATGGCTCATGGGCATTTTTGCTATTAGTATCTTTTTCTTTAATTCTTTTGCTTTTTTCTCGTTTAATCCAATACCTGCCACTTGAGGATCGCTAAAAACAGTGTAAGGAACAAGCCTATTCAATAAGGACACATTTTTTCCATCTATATGATTTGCTTTAACAATACGGTAGTCATCATAGGATATATGAGTAAAAGCTGGGCCTCCTTTCACGTCACCTAAGGCATAAACATTTTTGACATTTGTTTCTAATTTATCATTTACCTCAATAAATCCTTTTGGATTCAATAATACGCCACTTTTTTCCAACTGTAAACGTTCAATATTTGCCTTTCTTCCAGTTGCTATTAATAGATGGGAACCTTCTAAGTCTATTTTTTTATCCCCTTGTAAAAAAGTTACTTTTATTTTTTCTCTTACTTTAGAAATTGTTTGAGTTTTAGCATCACAATAAATAACTAGTCCTTCTTCTTCCAAGATGGTTTTTATTTCTTCGGAAACATCAATATCTTCATTCGGTAACAAGTATGCATTTCTTTGAATGATGGTGACTTTACTTCCAAGACGTTGAAAAAGTTGTGCAAATTCAAGTCCTATATAACCACCTCCTAAAACAATTAAATGTTGAGGCAGGTGTGTCAAATCCATAATGGTCGTTGATGTGAGATAGGGAATAGAATCTATGCCAACTATTTTTGGAATAGTCGGTGTTGCGCCAGTGTTGATAAAAATAAAATCGGCATGAATCAGGCTTTTATGATTATTTTCTTGTGTGATTTCAATGGTATGAGAATCTTTAAACTGAGCCGTTCCTTTAAAAATTTCGATATTGGATTCAAGGTTTAACGCATCTTCACTACTTTTTCGAAAACTGCTTACTATGTGATTTTTTCTCTCAATAATCTTTTCTAGATCAGTTGATACTTCTTTGACATTGATGCCAAAATTTTGTGCATTTTTTGCAAGGTAAGATATTTTTCCACTTGCAATCATGGTTTTTGTCGGTGTACAACCTCGGTTTATGCAACAACCGCCTATTTCACTTTCTTCAATGATAGCGACTTTTTTACCACTTTTTGCAAAAGCTTTGGCTAAAGGATTTCCAGCTTGTCCAGATCCAATTATGATGATTGAAAATTCTTGGGTTTTCATTTTACTTCAACTTCTGTAAACTTAAAAAATACATTTATCTTGTTTCTAAATTTATGTGTAACTTACAAACTTTATGTTTTACAAGGAAAAATTATGCTAACAAGTACTGAAATTTTTAAAAGTTTACATGATGTAGTTCAACCTTATGCGGCAGTTTTACTAGATGCCTACGGAGTATTTTGGGGCGGCAATGCCTGCGGTTTGTTACCTAATGCGGCTGAAGCTATGGAAAAACTTGTAAAAAAGGGGAAAATAGTTGGCATTTTGTCTAATAGCACACAATTATCCCAAAAAGAAATTGATAAAGTCAGTAAGGCAGGTTTAACTCTTGGTAAACACTTTCACTTTTATATAACTTCTGGCGATGTTGCAAAAAACATTTTTTTAAATCCACACCAACATATCCCTTTTCTTACTCCCAAAAGAAAATTTTATGTTTTTGCTGGCAAAAGTCATCATTTTAACTCTTATAAAGATATTTTTGCCGATAGCGAATTTCAAGAAACGCAAAGCCTTGAAGAAGCTGATTTTATTTATTTAAATGTTCCCCATATAAATGATTGTAATCAATTAGATCCTTTTGCTTTCAAATCTGAAATTGAAGAATTGATAGCATCCAAGTTACCAGTTATTTGTGCAAATCCCGATAAGTACGCCCAAGAAGGTAATCCACCCACTTTGTACGTTAGACAAGGATCCATAGCACAATATTTTGAAAATGTTTATTACATTGGAAAACCCTATCATCAAATTTTCACAACTGCTTTACATAAATTAAAAAATTTTGACATCCATTCTCCCTCTTCGATTTTAATGGTTGGAGACACTCCCGAAACTGACATTGCTGGAGCAAATAAGCAAGGTCTTCATTCTGCTTTAATAGTAAATGAGGGGGTTATGAAAGAAAGGATATCTAATATGGGTTTAGATAGTGCCATTAGTCATTTATCAATTTCTGAACTCCCCACTTATTTTATAGAAAAATTATGACTTTTACTTTACACCCAAACTTACAATCAAAAGTATTTGTTTGCTCTTTACCATTATGCGAAATCTTGCTGGAAAATAATTTTTATTATCCCTGGATTTTTTTAATTCCACGGGTTGAGAATGTTTCAAAAATCTTGGATTTGTCTAAAAATGAGCAAGCTCAACTTTTTTTGGAACTCGAGATTGCACAAAAAATCATTTGGGATACGTTTAAGCCAGATCAATTAAATGTTGCCGCGATTGGAAACAAAACGCCTCAATTGCATATACATGTAATTGGGCGATATGTGAACGACCCCGCCTGGCCAAGTACTGTTTGGGACCATGATAGTAAGATCTGTTATCCAAATGAAGTGTTAGAAGAGCGCACAACTTTTTTAAAAATAAAATTTGAAGAAAAGATGGCTTGTTTATGATTTAGGTTTAGCTTTAATGGTTATAGTTTTCGTGATTTCAGCCACTGTATTATTGTGAGCATCTAGAATGGGGATCACTTTGATCCATTCACTTTTTCCCTTTTCTCTAACTTCCTCAATGATCGATTCTAATTCTTCATCTTTTAAAATAAAATCAGCGTATAAATCTGTTTTACCAGGCTTTAAATATCTAATCGTACTGGCTTTATCCCAAACTATATAATTTTTTCCTAAATTGTTAATCAACATAACCATATAAAAAGGATCTGCGAGTGAGAAAATGGAGCCCCCATATTGTGTACCAACATAGTTTGCATTCCAAAAACGAAGTTTTAATTTGGCTTTAATATGGTGATAATCTCTTGAACAATAGAGGATTTGTATCCCTGTAAATAGAAAAGGAGGCCAAAAATTCCAAAATTTAAGTAGCCATTTTTTCTTCATAGCATACACTATTTTTTTAAGTGCAGTTCATATAAAAAAATTAAAGAGTTTATTATCAATTTTATTTAAGACATAACTTAAGAACTTAATTATAAATTTAAGTTTGAGGCTTACTTTAATAGTTTGTGATTATAAATTATCTATAATCTTTCATAAAATGGTTGGCAATAAATTATGTTAATATTTCATCATTTTTTTACTAAAAATAAGTTATTAAAACAAAAAGTCGAATTTAGATGTAATAATTTACTAAATCATGATGAACTAATCTTGTCATGGAACGCTAAAAGACCTAAAAAAGGTTTTTATAGTATAAAAATCGCTTATTTTTGTAAAAAATGGACTACCGCTCACTGCTATGCGGTTTGGGACGTTAATCATCAATATACTTTTTCTTTAAATACGAATATTTATACGTGTCACCAAGATCTTATTTCCTTTAAACAAAAAATTAGTCGTTTTAAAGTTATTATTGAAGCTAAAAGAGGGGCGAATTTAAACAACTTTTATTCTATTTCAGCTCTTTGGACTAATTCCTGTGAGATCTTAGATAAGCAAATGGCAACAACGAAGGCTTTGATAGAAATGAGCGTTCCTAAAATTTCCCAAAAACAATTCAAAAGCCCAATCATTCATCGGATTTGCTCACCCACCTCATGTGCTTGTGTTTTACAATTTATTAATAATAATTTAGTTAATCCTATCCATTTTGCAAAAAAAGTCTATGACAAAAAATTTGATATCTATGGGAATTGGGTATTAAATGTAGCGGAAGTCTCCCATTATTTAGGACCTAATTGGCTTTGTTTCGTCACAAGATTAAAAAGTATTGAGGATTTGATCACTCATTTAAAGTATAAAATCCCCGTTATTGTAAGTGTAAAAGGGGAATTAAAAGGTGCTGAACATTCTTATCCAAACGGACATTTACTGGTGATAAGAGGAATTGATACGGAAAATAATCGTATACTTTGTATGGATCCAGCTTTTTCAAATCCTGAGCAAACTTACATAACCTACGACTTGTCAGATTTTATGAATGCCTGGGAAAAAAGAAATGGATTAGCTTATCTATTTAAACCGACTTGCCCTTTGACTTAAAACTCATTTTTTCTCTATAGATGAAAGAAAGGAGAAAATAATGAAATCACTTTTTATCTCATGTTTTGTACTTGTAAGCAGTTTGCTCACTGCGGAACTAACGAATTGTTGTTGCAACGATTGTAAATGTGAGATCGAAAGGAAATGCGCTTGCCATCACCTTAAATCTTGCGATTGTCAAAAAGATTGTCAATGTAAAGAGGCATGTCATTGCAACGAAATAAAAAAATGTCATAGCGATTGTCATTGCAATGCAAAATAATGCAAATCCTTTAATTGCACGGAAATATTTACAGGATTGGCAAAACAGCCTAAAAGATAATCTTTACCTAAACGATCAAGATTTTACACATAGCATTTCCTTATATTTTCCCGATCATAGAGAACTTCAAGAAAGCCTTAAAATTTTTGGCGAAAAGATTGTTAATGAGGCTGAGCCTCTTGTTATCGAAAATAATTTACCCAATAATTTACCCCGCCTAGAGAGCTATGATGGAATTGGCAATAAAAAAGAACAAATTATTCACCATCCGACTTACGAAAAGAGTGGTAATGTCATCTATTCAAGTTGCTTATTGTCTAAAATGAAACAAGCGGGTCGCTTATTAGAAGCTTTAACCTTTCTTTTTTTATCGGGTCAATTGGGAGAAGCTGGACATAACTGTCCCATGGCTTGTTCGGCAGGAATCATTCGTGTTTTGCAAAAAGTTTCTGACTTCCCTGAAAGAGAAAAACTTATTGAAAAATTAGTCGAGCCTTCTTTTTCCACTAATTATACCGGGGCCCAATTTTTAACAGAGGTTCAAGGTGGCTCTGATGTTGGGGCAAATGCAGTCGAAGCTCACTTTGTTGATGGTGTTTGGAAAATCTATGGTGAAAAATGGTTTTGTTCTAATGCAAATGCAGAATTGTTTTTGATTATTGCAAGATACGATAAAGAAAAAATTGGTACAAAAGGGCTTGGGTTATTTTTGATTCAATCTAAAAGAAAAGATGGAAGTGCAAACCATTTTCATATCAGAAGATTAAAAGATAAGATTGGCACACGTTCTATGGCATCGGCAGAAATAGATTTTTTAGGAGCGGAAGCCTTGCCTGTAGGAGCGCTTGAAGAGGGATTTTCCTTGGTAATGGAAAACGTATTACATATTTCTCGTCTATTCAATACTTTTTGCGTGCTAGGAATGGCAAGACGAGCCTATACAATTGCTAAAAGTTATGCTAAGTATCGCTTCGCTTTTGGAAATCCTATTATTAACTATCCTCTTGTACAAGAAAATTTAGCAATCATTAAAGCTGAAAATAATGCTTTACTAGCTTCAATTTTTGCAACTACACATTTGCAAGATGTATGTGATATGGAGCAGACAAAAGACCCGAACAAAAAATTACTTTTGCGATTATTGGCTAATCTTAATAAATACTTTTCAGCTTTTTGGTCAGTCCAGCATATTCATCATGCCTTAGATGTATTAGCTGGTAATGGCGCTATAGAAACTTTTTCTATCATTCCCAGATTATTAAGAGATTGCATTGTTTGTGAAAATTGGGAAGGCACACATAATGTTTTGCGTATGCAAATATTGCGAGATATTCATAAATATCAGGTGGATCAAATATTTATTACCCATTTAAATCAAATTGTATCTACTGAATTACAATCTCATTCCAAAGTGAGTATCATTCAGCAACAGTTACTAAAGTTACAAAAACATCTAGATTCTTTTAAAAAAGAAGATTCTATTTTACAAAGTTTAAAAATTAAATCTTTAGTAGATGAAATGGCATCTCTTTATGCAGCAACTCATCTATTAATTGAAAGTAAAACTAGTCTTTCAAAAGAGTATTGTTTTGATTTATTTACACTACACCACCTAAAGCCACAGCCTATTCTCATCAATAAAGAATATGTAGAGTTATTAAAAAATATTCTGAGTTTTTAAAAATTGTAAAAAGTAATCCAAACATTCTTTACCTCCGGGAATTAGCGGTAAAGTATAGGCCTCTTGCAAAGTAGACCATCTATATTCAAGGTGCTCTTCTAGCGCTAAATGAATAGACGGTAACATTGGCAAAAGATAGAAAAACATATGATAGTTGTAACGCAACTGATCTATATCTAAATGAAGTAACCCAACTTTTTGAAAGTTACCTGAAGAAATAATTATCCCAACCTCTTCATAAACTTCCCGAATCACACAATCTTTAGCTGTTTCTTGTGGATGAATTTTACCAGCAGGCACTCCCCATGTATTGCCATAAGGCTTATTTGGATGTCTTTTAACAAGCAACAGCGTTTGATTATAAAAGCAATAGCAACTGGCAACTTCTATATCACAACGAAAATTTTTAGGTTTTGAATAGTAGACTTTATAGTTCATGTTAGAAATGAAAAAGAATGGAGCTTAAGTATAAAATATAAAATATCGCAGCAGCAATTAATCCAGATAGGGGAATGGTTAAAATCCATGACCACATAATTTTTCCAGCAATTTTCCATTTAATATGGGAAAAAGGTTTTACAGCGGAACTAATCCCGATAATAGCGCCAGTTATAGTATGAGTGGTGGAAACTGGAATTCCAAGTTCAGTTGCTAAAAATAAGGTAAAAGCTCCTGCCGTTTCAGCTGAAAATCCATCAATTGGTTTTAATTTAGCTATTTTCATTCCCATCGTTTTAACAATACGCCAACCACCCATACAAGTCCCTAAGCTCATGGCAAAATGACAAACAAAAATGATCCATGCCGTATCGGGATTTTTTAAAGAAAGGGTACTGTTGTAATTTAAAAAGCCTGATGCGATGAGCAAAGCAAAAATGACACCCATTGTTTTTTGGGCATCATTAGCTCCATGCCCAATAGAATATAATGCGGCTGATAGTAATTGTAGACGCCGAAACTTTTTGTCGACTTTAGTTGGCGATGTTCGACTGTTTAACCAATAAACACATACGATTATTATAAATCCAAGAATAAATCCAATTAGGGGAGCTAATACAATAAAAAGGATGGTTTCAAAAAGCATATGCCATTGTAAAGCAGATAAACCAGCGTAGGTTATGCCAGCGCCAGATAGTCCTCCAATCAAAGCGTGTGAAGAACTGGTAGGTAGTCCTAACCACCAAGTAAGCAAATTCCAAAGGGTTGCTCCCATAAGACCGGCGCAAATGACTAAAAAATATTGCCAATCATTTGGTTGAACCTTAACAATTTTAGCTATTGTATTTGCAACTGTAGGGGTAAAAATGGCTATTGGTACAAAATTAAAAAAGGCAGCCCAAAATACAGCTTGAATAGGAGTTAAAACTTTTGTTGCCACAATTGTTGCGATTGAATTGGCTGCATCGTGAAAGCCATTCATAACATCAAAAGTAATCGCTAAAAGAATAGCTGCTATTACAAGATAGGTAATCATTGGTTAACCATTTTCAATCATTAAACCTTCGACAATATGGGCAACTTCTTCACAACTATCGATAGAATCTTCTAGCCTTTCATAGATTTCTTTCCACTTTATGAGCGTTAATACATCTTTTTCATTTTCAAATAAATTACTTATAGCATTAATGACAGCGCTATTCCCTTCGTTTTCAAGGAGATGAATAGTTTTAAAGATAGGTTCAATAAGAGGGAAGTTAATTTTCCTAAGACTAGCTATTACTTTTTGTAACTCAAAAATAGAATTACATAAAATATTTACAAGTATTTGCATATCCTTTGTGGGCAAGTCAAGTTTATAAATAACCATGCGATTGGCCACATCTTCCATTATATCAATGATATTATCCATGTGAGTAATAAGGCGATGAATAGAATTTTGATCAAATGGTGTAATGAAGGTAGTTCTTAAAGCATCAATGCATTTATGTGCATTTTGATCAGCTTCTCTTTCTAAATGTTTTAATTTATGAGCTAAATCTTTAACTGTGATAGTTTTTTTGTTTACTAAATCCAAAAATTCGTTGGCACAATCAACAGTTAGAGTAATATGCACTTCAAAGAAATGATAAAAATCAATATTTTGCGGTAAAAGTTTGTAAAACATTTTACTTATCTCTCCTAAACTACCACTAAAAAAATAGTTTTGCTAAATTAAATTTAAACTTAATGGGTAAACCTTTTTTTTTATATAATAACCTCAACTTTTTAGTTTTGCTGGTAGAAATATTTAAGAATTTCCCCAATTAAAAACTAAACAGTTCATATAAATCCTTTTTAAAACCTAACTAAATCTTTCATCATGAAACTTTACGTCTACGACAAATGCTCAACTTGTAAAAAAGCTATAAGCTTTTTGAAAAGAATTGAATGTGAAGTAATTATAGAGAATATAAAAAAAAATCCTCCTACAGAAGACGAACTTTTTGCCATGCTAACTTTTTTTAATGGTAACAAAAAAAAGCTCATCAATACATCTGGACTACTATATAAAGAACTAAATTTAAAAGAAAAAATTGAAACGATGGAGACAAAAGAACTTATAAGTTTGCTGTCGAAAAATGGAATGTTGATTAAACGCCCCTTTCTCATAAGTCAAAATAGAGGTTTGGTCGGTTTCAAAGAGGAAGAATGGCAACAATTCTTTAAACCCAAGTTGCGCCCCTAAATCACAATTGAACAGGCCTGTACTTGACAATTGAAACGCTAAGTCCCTCGTCAGGGTCAAGGACCCTGCTCTTCGGAACTTATCCTTACACTGGTCAAGTTCGACTTTGTTCAATCATGGTTTAGTGGCGCAACTTGGGTTTTAATGATAAAAAATTTTAAACTTAATAAAATATTCGCTGCTCATTAAGTGTTTGGCGAAAAAATTAATGAAAGTATAGGAAAAAGACCATATTGTAGCAAAAGCGCTACTTTGCAATCTTTTGGCAAAAAAAACAAATGGTTCTTTAGACAAGGGTAAAGCCAATAGAGATAAACAGGTCAAAGCTATTGTAAAAATCGTTTCAATTGTTGCTAAACTAAAAAGACTTATATAACCGATTTGAGCTATGACCTTTTTTGGTAAGCCACCTTCATTGCGGTAATTTGTAACATTTGTCATTAAATGGCTGGAATAGCTAAGATGATGATGTGAGCAAATTGTTGTCATAAATTCTCCCAGTATTCTAAAAAAAGATTACTTCATCTTTGTAGCAAAATCCCAAATATAACCAAAAGGGTCTTTTAAACGGGTTTTTTTATCTCCCCAAAATTCAAGGTGGGGTTCTTCCAAAATTAAGCAACCATTATTTTTGGCATTTAATGCTAGGTGTTCTACATCATCAACATACACATAAAAAATAATAGGAGGAGTTTCATTTGTAGGTTGCTTCCCGTTAAAATTAAAACATCCTTCTCTATTGATAATAAAATTACATCCTCTATATCGCATTCTAGCAAAATCTAATTCTTTATCATTTTGAATACTTGGAAGTTCAAAAATTGTAACGAATCCAAAAACGTTTTCATAAAATTCTGTAGCTTGTTTAACATTTTTAATGATGAGAGTAGCAGTCAACCAGTTAAGCCCAGGCCATGGATGTGGTCTATCTTCCACGTTATTAAACCAATCAAGTTTTTTATTCATAAATTGCTCCCTATAGATTTGAAGATAACAAATAGTTTCTCGCATTCCCTTCTAATTTGGGAAGTTGTTCTTTGATGATGTTGAAAAAGCAATAAGAAATTGACCACAAAACGGTAAAAGAACTACTTATTAGCAGCTTTAAACTGTGATATAGAACTTTATTGGTAAAGAATATAGTTAAAAAAGACAATGCTGTTAGTGCTGTGCTTATGATCGTTTCTACCAATGCCACAGGAAAAATAACTATATAGCCAATCTCTGCTGGAACCTTGGCGAGAGGACCTTTATTATTTCTAAAATCTGTCACAACATTCATTAAAGTACTAGATACACTATAAAAAACGAAACTCATAAATCGACCTTTAAAGTTAGCAAAAACTTAACCATTTAATCTAAAAAAAAATCACTAATATTTTTTAAAGACTACTCCACAAAACCATTTTTAACAAGTAACTCAGCATTCAATATAGCGCTACCAGCAGCTCCTCTTATGGTATTATGTGTTAAAACGATGAATTTCCAACTAAATAGGGGACATTCCCTTAATCTTCCAATGGAAACACCCATTCCATTTTCTAGCAATCGATGTTTTTTAGGTTGAGGATGGGCTTTTTCTTCATGATAAACAATGGGTGTTTTTGGAGCAGAGGGTAATGATTTTGTATGGCTATTTCCATGAAAGTTATTCCAAAGGTCAATGATTTCTTGTCTTTGAATTTTTTCTTCCGTTTGTATGCTAATGCAAGCCATATGTCCATCATTTACAGCAACTCGATTGCATTGAGCGCTTATGGATATAGCATGGGACTTAATAGCATTCCTTTCTAAAGAGCCTAAAATTTTCAAAGGCTCTGTTTCTAACTTCTCCTCTTCACCATCTATATAGGGAATTATATTGTCCAAAATATCTAAACTAGCAACACCTGGGTGACCAGCGCCTGAAATGGCTTGTAAAGTCACTATATGGATTTTTGAAAGAGCAATCTTATCGATTAAAGGTTTTAAAGCAAGGGTAATTCCTATCACGGAACAATTGGGATTTGTTACGATCATCCCTTTCTTAGAAAATGTCTGTGTTTTTACCAAATCAAGATGATCGGCATTCACCTCGGGTACAATTAAGGGGACATTTGGATGCATACGATAGTTTTTACAATTAGACACAACGATATACCCCTCTTCAGCAAATTGTTTTTCTATTTCCTCGGCCACGCTAGAATCTAAGGCCGAAAAAACTATTTGACAAGGAAAACCTGGATGGCAACTTTGCATCTTCATATTCCCAATTTTAGAATCGAGAATGGATGGCATTAACCAATTCACCACATCTTTATATTTTTTACCGACTGATTGAGGAGAGGCCGCCAAAGCAACAATTTCAAACCAAGGATGTAAATGTAGGAGTTCAATAAATTTTTGTCCTACCATTCCAGTTGCTCCCAAAATGGCTACAGGGATTTTTTTCATAGTATTATTAGATGGAGTTTAAGAATTAATGGAGAGTATTTCTTCTACTTTACGAGTAAGCGTTGTTTTCATTTCTTGTATGGGTATATCAATTCCAAACCAGAGACAAAATTGGGCAAGAGCTTGCTCAACAAACATTTCATAGCCATAAACAATTTTACAATTTTTTATCTTTGCAATCTTTAGAAATGTAGAATTTATGTTTTTTGTGTTAATGTCCATTAGAAGTGTTTGAGACCTAACGCCTTTTAAAGAAAGGGGATTGTCTAGTGGCGTGCAGTTGATGATAACGCAATAATTTTCAAGTTCTTCTGTAGGCATTGAATCAAAATCGAGTATTTTTAAAGGCATTGTTTTAGCCATTTCTTTAGCTTTTGATATCGTTCGATTCAAGACACTAATGAAGGCGCCTCTTTTGTTTGCTTCATAAGCAATTGCTTTAGCTGCGCCACCAGCGCCAATTATCAAAATTTTTTTATTTTTTACTAAAAAATGTCTTTCAATGGCATTTAAAGCACCTACGCCATCTGTATTGTAGCCGATGAATTGATTTTCTTTTCTAACGATTGTGTTTACGGCGCCAATTTCTTTAGCTTCAATATCAATATTATCTAAAAATGGGAGAATAGCTTCTTTTAAGGGCATGGTTATACTTAAACCCTGAAAATCGAGTTTTTTTAAGTGATAAAGAGTGTCTTTTAAAATTTGCTTATCAACCGATAATTTTAGATAAATAGCCCCTTTTCTATAGGAAAAAAATAATTCATTATGGGACACATCACTTACACTAGATTCAATCGGTTCTCCAAGTAAGCCATAAATTTTAGTATTAGGAGTAATATTGTCGCAATGGTATTGGTTTACCATTTGGTTTAAAGAAAGTTGTCCAAAAGCTGCTTTGTCTTCATCTACACAAGCATAGGTTATAGGAGCTTTTTTACAACCAAGTATTCGAGTCATTTGTCCATAATATCCCATTCCGATTGCAATGACATTAGATGAGCATAAAGAGACGACAAAACAAGCCTCTAAAATATTTTTGACTTGAACGGCTAATTTATAAAAATGGGCAGGGATAGCTTGCATCTTCCCTAAAATGGAGCCAAGATTTTTTGGCGTTTCTAAAAAATTATGATAAGAAATGATTATTTTTAGATCAGGAAAACTATTGACCATTTCTTTAAAAAAAGTTCTATCTATATTATATTCTAAATCCAAGTATTCCGGCTGAAGAGTTGCTAATTTCTTCAAAGTTTGAAGGCGCTCTATTTCCGTTTTTTGGTATTTGCCTCCTTGCTCTTTAGAGCGGAGTGTAAAGATTTTAGGTTTTTTGATTGATTGGCAAATATTTTTTATTTCATCTAAATCAATTTCAGTAAAATAATCTAACCTCAATTCTACCAAATGAGCTGTTTTGGCCTGTTCAATTTGATATAAAGCTTCTTGATAACTTGGACCATTAATCACGGCACAGATCATAATTCATCCAATGGACAGCTTGTACAATAAGTTTTTTTTCCACAAAATGGCAAAATTCATTTTGCACAACATGAACGTCTCCAATATCTTTAATCAAAATAAAGCGGGGCCTACCATTTTTAGATTTTTTGTCCATTAACATGCAATGATATAAATCTTCAAAGGGTACTTTAGAAGGTAGTTTCAAAGGTAATTGATAGTTTTTAAAAAGAGTGAAAATTCGTTCTAAGGTTTCTGAATCGATTAAATTAAGAAGGAGAGCTAAATAACTTTCTACAAGTATACCAATAGCGACAGCTTCCCCGTGTGTTATTTGATAATCGAAATAATGTTCTAAAGCATGTCCAATCGTATGTCCAAAATTTAATAAGTGTCTTTTGCCCTCATCGATTGTATCTTCACTACTAATTTTTACTTTTATAGCGCACGATTCTTGTATAAGATTTTCTAATAAAGATAATTTGCCCTCTAATACAGAGGAGGCATTAGTTTCCAATGAAGCAAAATGAAAATAGCTATCCACTATTCCATGTTTTATCATTTCAACAACACCGTTGATTATTTCTTTCTTAGGTAATGTTTTCAAAAAGTTTGTATCTATAAAAATATGTTTTGGTTTATAGATGGTTCCAATTAGATTTTTACCTTTGTCTGTGTTAACCCCATTTTTTCCTCCAATGCTTGCATCTACCATAGCTAACAGGGTCGTAGGAACAATTACAAAAGGAATGCCGCGACAATAGGTAGCAGCTAGAAAGCCTCCTATATCTGAAATAATTCCTCCCCCGATACAAATTAAAAACGTATCTTTACAGCAATTATTATCGAGCATTTCATTTTCTAAGTATTCTTTCGTTTCTCGTGTTTTAAAAGCTTCAGAAGCCGTAATTTTTAAGAAAAGAATTTTCTTTTGAGTTTCACTAGAAAAAATATTTTTTACGTCTTGATATAAGTGGTGAATCTTTTCATCGACTAAAACCACGACTGTTGAGAATTTATAAGCTAAAGATTTCAGATTTTCCAAAAGATTATTGGTAAATACAATATTGCCAAAATTTTGCTGTATAGCATTTTCAGACATTCTACACCTTACAACATCGATTTAATAAAATGGCATCTACAAGACAAATAGCTAGCATAGCTTCAACAACCGGAACGGCTCTTATGGCAACGCAAGGATCATGTTTTGATTCTTCTGCCATTTTTAAAGTTATTTCTTGTTTTTCAAGATTTAATGTTTTTTGAGACTTTTTAATGCTGGAAGTTGGCTTGAAAGCGACTTTGCCAATGATCGGCATACCATTGCTAATTCCTCCTAAAATGCCTCCGGCATGATTCGAAGTTGTAATCACATTTTCTTTTTCTTTTGCAAAAGCATCATTATGTTCTGAACCCTTTAGTAATACAGATTGAAAGCCATCCCCAATTTCAAAACCCTTAGATGCTGGAATACTCAACATAGCTTTGGCTAAGTTAGCTTCCAATTTTTCGTAAATAGGGTCTCCAAGACCTGAAGGTACATTTGTTGCGACAAATGTTACAACACCACCTAGGCTATCGCCTTGTTTTTTTACTTCTTCTAATAGTTGACTCATTTTGATCGAAGCTTCCTTATCAGGGCAATATAGAGGATTTTGATAGGTTTTTTCTTTTTTGAAAAAGTCAAATACCTCAATATTGGCTTGTATGTCAGCTATTTGACTAATGAAAGCAAAAACTTCAATTTTCTTTTTTTCAAGCCATTTTTTGGCAATAGCGCCTGCGGCAACTCTACAAGCTGTTTCTCTCGCCGATGCTCTTCCACCCCCACGGTGATCATAAGTGCCATACTTTTCAAGATAGGTGAAATTTGCATGACCCGGTCTTAATATATTTTTAATAGTTTCGTAGGGTTTAGAATCGTAACTTTGGTTGTATATAATAATACTTATAGGGGCTCCAGTCGTTTTGCCATCGAAAATTCCTGAAAGTATTTCAGCTTGATCTTTTTCAACCCGAGGAGATGTAAAAGTATTTTTGCCAGGGGCACGAAGAGAGAGCTCAGCTTGAAGATCAGATTCAGAAATTTCTAAACCAGCTGGACAACCATCGATCACAACACCTATTGCTTTCCCGTGCGATTCGCCCCAAGTTGTTATTTTAAAGATGTTGCCAAAGGTGTTACTGCCCATAATTTTTTTCCAAAAATTGATGAATTAGATCAATGATTTCATTTTCATTGCAATGATCGGCCATAATGCGATGGTGTGCTAATTTTTCGTAAGTCGATATGCGTGTTTGACTTAATTGGTAAAAATGATCTTTGGGATTGCTATTATTTAAAAAACTTGGAATGGAGATTTTTTGCATTCTATTCCAAGCAATTTCCCAATGGATTTGCAAATAGATAATACAGCCTAAAGAACTTAAACTTGAGTGATTTTTTTCTTTTTCTAAAGCCCCGCCCCCTAAGGCGATGATGGAATTTGTGGTATTCTTTAATTTGTAGATTTCTATTGTTTCCATATTTCTAAAAAAAACTTCTCCTCTTTGAGTATAAATTTCTTTACAAGAAAGGGGAGTAGAAAAAAATTGAACATAACTTTTTTCAATTTCTCGATCAGTATCTATAAAGTTTTTATTAAGTTTTTTGGCTAATAGTTTACCTATAGTACTTTTGCCCGATTTGGGTAATCCACATAAAAGAATATTCATTCCATTACCTCAAGATTAGCGCCTAGAGCTTGGAAATCTTGTATAAAAGTCGGAAATGTTTTGTTAATGCAATCAATAGGATTAATCTGTGTTAAACCAGTTGCTCCCATTGCAGCTATGGATAAAGACATGGCCATGCGGTGATCATTGTAAGAATCTAAAGTTGCTCCTTTCAAAGAAGAATGATATATCTCTAAACCCTCGTTTGTTTCTTGAATGATGGCTCCCATTTTGGATAATTCTTTAATGATACAAGTAACTCGATTGCATTCTTTGGTTTTAGCTACAGCAATATTTTTTAAAATTGTTTTGCCTTTAGCAAAACAAGCAGTTGTAGCCAAAATGGTAATGGCATCAATAAAATCATTGATATCAAAAATACTTCCTTCAAGATTTGCATTGGGATGAACATAAAGGTAGTTATTTTCTATATCGATTTTAGCTCCCATTTTTCTAAATACCTCAACAACTTTTTTATCACCTTGCGGATCCTTCATGTCCAGGTTGTTGATTTTTAAACTAGACTGAGTAACTAATGCCGCAGCTAATGGAAAAGCCGCTGAACTAAAATCCCCTGGCACTGAATAGTTAAATCCAGGGTATTGGGTCATACCCTTAATTTCATAATTTTGGTAATGAAGATTTTTATAAGGAATGCCAAGCCTGTCAAACCAATAAAGTGTCATATCAATCCAAGGTTTTTCGCCAGCATTGGAAACTTCTATCGTTGTAGGACCTAAAGCAAAAGCACTTGCAATTAACAAAGCCGATACGTGTTGTGAATCACTTCCATCAAGTGTTGTGTGACCTGGTTTTAAAGGGCCTTTAATAATCAGAGGAGCAAAATTATCTCCTCGCATGGACTCCACATTTACCCCTAATTTCTTTAATCCTTGTATCAGGGGATGCATGGGTCTTTGGTGACGAATGGAATAATCTCCTGTAATAACAGCTGGGTGAGACCCTAAAGCACTCAATGCTGCACAAAAACGAAGAACGATTCCGGAATTGCCAGCTTGAATCACATCTTCGGTATGGGTTATTTGTCCGTTGAGGCCAATAATTTCTAACTTATCAGCATAAACAGTAATGGTGGCTCCAAATTGGCGACAAGCCTCAATCATGCAAAAAGTATCAGGAGAATTTAGGTAATTATAAATAGTGCTTTTTCCATAAGCTAAGCTCGCAAATAAAATCGCGCGTAAGGTTTGAGATTTCGAAGGAGGAATAGTTATTTCTCCTTGTAGTTTCGATTTGCGAACCTGAAATCTTCTCATTTATTTACATGTTCCTCTATCAGATATTGATGGCTAGAATCTTTAGTAATGATAAAATGAGCTGATTTTTTAGTATAGGCGATGTTTTTTTTATAATCGGTCAAAATAGCTTCCATATGTTTTGCAAATTCATCACCATTTCTTGGTTGTGATTTTTTTTGCTCTCGTTCCCATTTCCATTGATATATGTCTTTTTCATTCGCATCAATAAAAATTCCTATGTCTGCATAAGAAAAAAAATGAATAGGATTGTGTGTGCAAAGAGTATATAAGCCATCGAAAAGTATTACATCAATTTGGCTTAAATCGACCGTTTCTTCCTTTATTTCTCCGGTTAATTGGTTACAAATAGGCTTCTGAAAAAAAATCTTATTTTGCTTAATCAGTTGTAAAACGTGATGTAATTCATCTGAGCGAAAATGTCGAATATCCCATTCCGTTCCGATTTTTTTTCTTTCTTGAAGGGGTAAATTAAAATGGTCGAGCGCTAGAATGTAACAATTGATTTTTCTTTGTTGTAAGAGAGTCGCTAACATTTTTGTGAAATATGTTTTTCCAACTCCTGGACATCCTCCAATGGCAACAATGGGGATCGAAGAGGAGCATGAATTTTGTGTTGTTTGCACAATTTGATCAATGAAAGAGGAAAGCGAGATTTCCTTAGCTTCAATCGTACTAAAAAAAATACTAAAAAAAAATAAAACAAAAAATAAATTCACTTTTTTCATATTAATGCATGTGTTAAATAGCCATATTTTAAAGCAAAGGAGAATTTATGCAAAAAGCAAAAGGGTATGCTGCTCACAATCAAAAAGACCCCCTTGTTCCTTTTGATTTTGAAAGAAGGGATGTTGGACCTCACGATGTTCAAATGAATATCTTATATTGTGGCATCTGCCATTCTGATTTACATACTGTAAGAAATGAATGGAAAGGAACTACTTATCCAGTAGTACCTGGACATGAGATAGTTGGGAAGGTGACAAAAGTTGGTAAAGATGTTAAAGGATTTAAAGAAGGGGATTTGGCGGCAGTTGGTTGTTTAGTCAATTCTTGCCACGATTGTCCAAGCTGTAAAGAAAATTTAGAACAATATTGTGAAAAGGGGTTTACGTTAACCTACAACAGTCCAGATCCAGTAACAAAAAAAATGACCTATGGTGGCTATTCTAATAATATTGTTGTTGATGAAAAATTTGTCTTAAAAATCCCTAAAGAATTTAAAGAAAAAGATTTAGCAGGCGTAGCTCCTTTACTCTGTGCGGGGATAACAACTTATTCTCCATTAAGACATTGGAAAGTAAAAAAAGGGGACAAGGTTGGAATAGTCGGACTTGGTGGCTTAGGCCATATGGGGATAAAACTCGCTCATGCCATGGGAGCACATGTAGTTTTATTTACAACGTCTCCATCTAAGGCGCAAGATGCTAAAAGACTTGGAGCCAATGAAATTGTTGTGTCTAAAAATAGTGAAGAGATGAAAAAACACCTCAATAGTTTTGATTTTATTTTAAATACTGTTTCAGCGTCTCATAATTTAGATCAATATATGGAGCTTTTAAAAAGAGATGGAACAATGTGCTTAGTTGGAGCGCCAGAACATCCCCATCCTTCGCCCAATATTAATAACATGATTTTTAAAAGAAGATCCATTGGTGGTTCCTTAATTGGAGGCCTAAAAGAAACACAAGAAATGTTAGATTTTTGTGCAAAACATGGCATTACATCTGATATTGAACTCATAACCATTGACAAAGTTAACGAAGCCTATGATCGATTGGCAAAAAGTGATGTTAAATACCGCTTTGTGATTGATCTTTCGTCTTTAAAGTAGCTTCAGAATATATTTAGTTGTATTAAAAGATCGTTTTTATTATTCCTTTTTTCTTTTAATACAACTAAAAGTTAAATTTATGGTTAATTGTGTAGGTTATTCAGTTTTTTATTATTCAAATGAGACAAAAGAAACTTTTTTTGATTCTTTTTGTAAAGATCCTTCCTTTAAAACACTTCAAATCGTAATCGATAATTATGAAAATGCCGAAGAAGCTATCCAAGAAAAAGTGGAAAAGTTTTTGCTAGATCAACAAGATTTAAGTTATTTAGATGATAAAGACCATCTGCCTAAAATTAGTATGCTTTTACAAAAAATTATTGGACATTACCAAAAGAGCCAACAATTAAATTGCCTATTTTTTGAAAAGGAAGTGAACTACATATTAAAAAAACTTGATAAAGAAGAAAATAATAGCGAATTACTAAAAGTGTTATTTTTATTTTTAATGCTAAATATTACGAGTTATAATTATTCAAAGCATAATTATGAAGAATTATATAAAAATGTTGATCAAGTGTTATCTGCTTTAAGTGAAAAAGTATCAGAAAACGAATATATTCAATCCATTAAAACAGTTTTGCAAAATTGGAAAAAGAACAAAAATTGTTTATCTCATTTTAATCAAATTATGTAGTAAATGGTACATATATAATTATGCTTTATAGCACCAGCAGCTTTGGATATGATCGTTAACCATCCCTACAGCTTGCATGAAAGCGTAGATAACCGTCGTTCCAACAAAAGACATTCCTCTTTTTGTTAAATCTTTAGAAATTTGATCACTGATAACAGTTTTAGGAGGGATGTCTTTGAGTGTTTGGGGATGATTTTTAATCGGAGTAAAGTTAACAAATTGCCAGATATATTGATCAAACGACCCAAATTCTTGTTGAATTTTGATAAAAACACGGGCATTTTTTCTAACACTATAAATTTTTAATTTATTACGGATGATTGCTTTGTTTTGCAAAATCGTGTCTAACTGTTCATCACTCATTTCAGCTACTAATTTAGGATCGAATTGATAAAAAATTTCTTTGTAACTCTCTCTTTTTTTTAAAACCGTTTCCCAGCTAAGACCAGCTTGTGCCCCTTCTAAGGTCAACATTTCAAATAGTAGATGATCATCGTGAACAGGTCTGCCCCATTCTTTATCATGATATTCAGCGTAAAGAGGATTATGGGTTCCGAAACAACGTGTTTTTTCCAGTGTTTGCGACATAAAATGGTTTCATTGTATAATGTTTTAAAATGCTTAAGTATCAAACTTTTGTGTTTTTTACACATAATAATTAACTAATTAATATTATCGACTGAAATCGAAATATTGTACACGATACGGGTTCTAGCCTTATGAAAAGAGTAAGATACTTAATACCTGCTTTTTTATCATTTTTGTTCCTTTTTTTTCCTTCTAAAACACAACGTTTAGATTCTAGTAATTGTGCCTTTTGCAAGCAGCCTATTATAAAAAAACAAAAAATTTATGAAGATGAGCATGCTTTAGTATTGTATACGCATAAGCCCACCTATCCAGGCCATTGTCTAATTATCCCTAAAAAACAAACCGAAAGATTTGAAGATTTAAGCGATGAAGAGATGTTGCAGATGACCAAACTTGTTAAAAAAGTTGATAAAGCAATTGCTAAAACGTTTGGAACAAAGGCTTATCTTTTACTGCAAAAAAATGGAACGGAAGTTGGGCAAACAGTTCCCCATGTTCACATCCACTATGTCCCAAGGATGGAAGGGGATTCTTCCACTTTAACCTTTATTTGGCGAGCCTTTTGGGCCAATATCAATCCTCCTATAAGCGATGACGAAATGCAAAAGAATGTCTCGTTAATTCGACAAGCTATGCTTGATAAATAGTAGCCTTTTCTATTTGCATTAAAGCTGTTATTAATGATTGCTTAGTATAAATTTTGCGAGTGATGCGCATGTTTGTTAATAGACCAATCATTCCTTCAGCCGAGCCTAAATTTTGATTCGTTGTAAATCCAGAATAATAGCATGCTTGGCCTAAATCCATTTGATTTTCTAATATATACTTTAGAATAAATGAGGGAATTTCAAATCCAGGAGATAGTCCAATAGCAAAATTTAAGCCATCATAAATTGCGCAAATACAGGCTTCTAAATAGCCAGAATTTGTGCCAGGTGCTCTAAAAAGTCCACTTTCTAATCCAATGCTATAATTACATTTTTCAAGTGAATATCCATTTTTAGCCCGGTTCTTTGCGCCTAAAATGATTTCTTCAAGGCTCAAAGGTTGATTAGACACATCTGAAGAAACATTTAGGCCAGTTACGAGTGAATCTTTAAAGAGTTCATAATCTTTTAAAACTTCTTTGACAGCTTCTAATTTTACAGCGTTAGTGGTACCGACAATAACTTTCATACTTATACTTTAGATGTTAGCTAGAAACTATAAATCAGAGTGTAATTTTACTATACATTTTTTGAGCTAAGCTAAAAAAAGGATTGGGATCCAAACTGTCTTCTATATTCCAAATTGAGGCTAACACAAGATGAATAAAATACCATTTATATACATTTTCTTTAGCAAAACCAAAATAATTGGCTACGAAATCTAGCTCTTGAAATTCTTCTATAAAAGTCCAGATCTCATTGATTGGAAAACCGATGACGCCTTTAGGGTCGATGGCAACCCATCGATTTTGATGAAGTAAAATGTTACCGCGATGTAAATCTCCGTGTAATACAACTTCTTGCGTTTCTAATTTTATAAGTTCATCTCGCCAAAGACGTGCCTCTTTTAATAGCTTGCTATCAAGAGGCCAATCATTATTCAGAATGGCAAGCCATTCTCTGATGTGGGGAAGCTTATCAGATAGTAGAGGTGCTTTATGTAATTGCTGCATTAATTCACAAGCTATTTCAAGAGAGGATTTATTTTTATAATTAGATAGCTCTTTTAATTTAGTTGCTGGAATAGCTTGCTTTAGTAATAAAGCATCAGAGCTGTAATCTAGTAAGCCAATGGCTCCAAAGCCTGAAAAAGTATTTAAAGCTATTCTTTCCTTTATTAATTCTTTAGGATCAGGACTTAATTTTAAAACAATTGGTAGTCCGTTTTGATTTCCATACAGAACATAATTATAAGAAAGGTCTGCAAATACTTGAAGATTTTCTAAATGCCATCTATTGGCATAAAAATTTACAATCTCTTCTAAATTTTGTAACCAAGTAGAGCCTTGAATTTTATATGTCTTTAGAATTAAGTTTTTAAATCGGTCCATTAGTCGTTTGGATTTTTAATGCGGTATAATACATTTTGGCTTAAAACATGCCCTTCAGGCAGTTTTGGATTTATAAAATCATCTTTTGGGTTGTGAACCAACCCAATTTTTTCCATCAACTTTCTAGAACGAGAATTAATGGTTGGGGTAAATGCTATAATTTCTTTTAAATTTAGTTGTTTAAAACCATATTGCAAGGCTGCTAAAGCGCCTTCTGTGCCGTAACCTTTATTCCAATAGGCACTAGCGAGACGCCAACCAATCTCAACAGCTGGAGTAAAAGGTGCTTCAAAAGTATCTAAGCGAAGGCCAATGAAACCAATAAAAGGGCAGCCCGTTTTTTCTGAAACGGCCCAAAAACCATAGCCATGCAGATCAAAATGCTGCATGATTTGGTAAGCAAAAGCATTGCTTTCCTCCTCACTTAAAAGAGAAGGAAAATACTCCATTACGTTTGTATCTCGATTCATTCGAGCAAAAGGAATTAAATCACTCGTTTTCCAAGGGCGTAATAATAAACGGTTAGTTTCTATCATCGTCAATTGCTATATAGATCGGAACTTTGTGGTTGCTTTTAAGAAAAAATTGTGGGTCATACTCCTCAAAATCTCCTGTATAGGTGCGCTTGATTGGTGCGTGCCAAATTTTGTTCCAAGTGTTAATGAGACTATGAGGAAATTCACCCTCAGCTTCGAAAACCTCATAGCATGAAGCTGGAAGTGTTATTGTGGTTAATCCATCAATGGAACTATTTTCTTTGTCAACCAAACACCCAATTAGAACCGTATAGGGTTTTGTGTGATCTTTTTCATATTCGCAGTAAAGTACATAGATTTGATAGGATGCCTTATCGGGAATGACCTCATAAATGTTATCGGCATTAAATTTGTTCCAAAGAGCCGCAATATCTAAAGGAGCTTTATCGGGAGCGTTGGATGTGCGGCAAGTTATTCCTATGAATGTTAAGTCAGGTTTTTTTATAATAGCGTTTTGTTTCGTCATTCATCCTCAAATGGTATTATTATGTTCAACGAAAATCAATCCTACAAAAAGGAAAATTATACTAATAGCAAATTAGATAATCATCATTATACAAACTGTAAATTTCACCATTGTGATTTTTCGCAAACTTCTTTCAAGAAAGCTCGCTTTATAGAATGCCAATTTGACAATTGCGTAGTAAATCTTCCACAATTAGATGATTGTCGATTGCAAGAGTGTGTTTTTCAAGAAAGCAAAATTACGGGTGCCAATTTTTTTCAATGTGATCCATTCCTTTTTTCCATTAAGCTTGAAAGCTGTTTATTACAGTATTGTAATTTTGCCAATCTCCCTTTAAAAAAAGGAATTTTTAATAAAAGTATCTTTACCGAGTGCGTTTTTTCAGAAAATCAGATGCAAGAAACCCAATTTTGCTATTGTGATTTAAAAGGTACAATTTTTCATCATTGCAATTTACAAAAAGCCAATTTTAGTAAGGCTTTTAATTATGTAATTGATCCTCTTACCAATCAGATTAAAGGGGCCACTTTTTCTATGCCTGAAGCGTTAGTCCTTCTAAGATCTCTTGAAATCAACCTTGAAAATTGAAAATTGTAAAGTATCTATTTTTAAAAAATCAGTCTAATTAATTTATTTTTTTAATATTAATTAGTGACAACATTAAAATAATTTAATTAGAAATTTTTATGATTTTAGCCTATAATTTAATAAAAAATATAAATTAGTTTTATTATGTCGTCACAAATATTATTGTATAATGGTTTTGGTAGTGGTCCTTTTTGTGTGGAAGCTTTAAAAAGTAAAATAGAACAGGTTATAGATGATAGATGTCATAAAATAACAACTGTGGCTTCTTTTAAAGATTGCTTGACCGATCCTAAATCGATTAAAGCTGTAGTTATACCTGGTGGAAATGCTCTTTCTACATGTGCTGAAGCCATAAATAACAGTAATGTAATTAATTTCATTAAAGAGAATCATATATCCTATTTTGGATCATGTGCGGGAGCGATTCTTGCTAGTAGATATTTGCATATGAGGGATCTAGATAATAATTCTCTAAATATCTTCAGGAAAAATGAATATGAACTTTGTTCCCTTTATCCAGATGATTGTGTAGCTCCCATTTATCCTCTCCATAAAACAATCACGATTGATGATTTTAAAATTACCCCTATTAGATATAAAAATAATAATTTGAAAGTAGCTCAGATTTTAAGTCCTGCATTTTTAAACGAAAGAAGCGATTGTAAAACTTCTATTATTTCTACTTATGTTAATGAGACTAGTTTAACAATTTTAGACAAAGGAGTTTTTGATTTAAGTCAACAAACAGAAACTCTTCTTTACAACAATGGTTACAAACTACTTCTAACAGCCTCTCATGCGGAAATAGATTCTAAAGTTGTTCGTACTCAATTGTTTAAAACTACTTTTTCTGCCACTTTAAAAGAGCAAGCAGCTTTTGCCAATGAACTTGCAACAGATGACTTAGCAAGAGATCAAATGTTTACTCAAAATTTGCAGCTACTAAATATCGCAACGAAAAGCTAATTATTTTTTGTTTAAAAAATCTAATAAGATCACCGAGGCAATATTATGAATGACAAGTTTTGTAGTAGAAAGAGGTAAGCCATTACATAGCTGCTTTAAGCAGGCATAAGACAAACTTAAAGGGAGTTGTTTTCTTAAACCGAGTTTCCAAGCATTTGCTACTTCGAAAGGAGCCGATATAAAACTTGTAAAAGCTCCCACTTTTAAACCAATTAGAAGAAGTTGTGGCATAGAAAGCGTATTGTCAACATTTGCTTGCAATTGTTTCTCTTTAAAATATTTTTGAGACATTAAAAAAGAGCACCAATTTATTGATAACTTGCTCCAATGAGTACCAAGTCCATAACTAAATTTTTTTTCAATAGTCATAGTTGGCGACTTACTAATAGCTTGAATTCTCGCTTCTTCGTAGCCTTTTAGTAAAGAGTCAAGAGAAGCTAGACAAAGCCCTGTGATAAGAAGAGATCGATAAGGATTGAGTTTAGTTTTTTGACTTAAATAGATTGGCAAGTTTGTGATGATGGGCCATACCCAAATTTGTTTCCAAAGTAACCGTTTTAAACTAGGGGTATAGCCTTTATAAAAACCTTTTAGGCCATTTTCTAAAAAAATTTCAGCACTAGCTTTATAAATATTTAAACTTTTTTTACTTAAAAATTGCCTTGTACGTATCGTTTCTAATGGATGAAGAAGTGTATTTACACAAATGCCTCTTAAAGCTCCATAGGCAATAGGTGGTAAAAAAGTATATTTATTAAAATAATCGTTAATCGAATTCATACCTTGTCTCTTGAAGAGTTTTTTGTATTTTAACAGTTGCCAAAATGGCTAAGGAGCTAATTAAAGCCAGTATAAGCCAATAAAAACTAGTGCATAAAATTGTATCAGTTGTTTGATAAATCCATAAAGATAAAGCTGCCGTTGGGCCACCTAAGAGTTGTGATCCCAAAGAATAAGCTAATGATATCACCAAATAACGAGCATGGGAAGGAACTATACTTTGCGCCCAAGCGTGATAAGGAGCAAAAAAAGCTACACCTAAAAGAACAAAAACTATTCGAACCAATACGACACCAATGATTGAAATATGTGGGAGGAGCAAAAATAACGGAATTGCAGCAACTACTGTTGTAATAGAAGCTGTAAGCATAACTTTTTCTCTTGAATATTTAAAAGAAAGCCATCCAAAAAGGGGAAGAGCGCAAAAGTCAAGGATTAAAAGAAATGTGTTAATGGTTGTCATTTGGGTTTTTGTAAGATTTGTTACTAAAGGGATAAAGCCATTTAAAAATATCAATGATATGGAATAAGTGGCATAAGAGAATCCGGAAGTTATAGCAATCAACAAAAAAGGAGTTTTGTGATCTTTAAATGTCTGCCATAAATTTGAAATTGAATATTTATTATTCCTTTTTTTAGGTTCATAGATGTCGTCTTTCATTTTTTTACGCAATAGATAGCCAAATAAACCAGTTAAGCTGCCTATGGCATATAAAAATCGCCAACCAGTATCGATCATTTGTAGATAAGCCAGTAACGAAACTCCTCCTGAGGCAAATAGTATTCCACCAATCGTCGTTGCATTGTAAATGCTACTTAAAATATCTTTTTTTTCATTTGAAGTGTTTTCTAATAAATAAATGGCACCTCCCATAGATTCTCCGGACGCTAAAAAATTTTGTAAAATGCGACCAATGCAAAAAAATAGAGGGGAGACAAAACCAGCTTGATGAAAAGTTGGGCTAATAGCCATACAAGCAGATACTATAGACATTCCACCAAGGGTTAAAAACAAAGCTTTGCTTCTGCCATAATTATCTCCAATATAACCAAATACTAAAGCGCCAATTGGCCTTGCAATCATACCAAGAGGGATCATGGCATAGGTTAACAGTAACGCTGTCATTTGATCATGGTTTGGAAAGATTACTGGGGCTAAAAAAATAGAAAGAAAGCTAAAAAGAGCCGTGTCGTAGTGTTCAAAGAAATTTCCAAAGCAAGCACTAAGAAGTTGTTTTTTATTTAAATGGCTATTGAACATAAAATATAAGCATAATAGTTTTTAAGCCATAGTAGAGGTTGAAATGATAAAAGAAATATATCCACTCTCCCCACGCTGGCATTATCCAGATCAGGTCTAAAGGGTGACTCTCAGCTAAGAATAAATCTTAGCACCCCTGGCGTTTTAAAATAAAAACTCTAATAGCTTTATGAATAAAACTCCACAATTTTTTAAGCTTTAAGAACTTAAATAATAGTCGTAGTTTTTAAAAAATTAAACTTGAAAATATGTGATTGCTTTCAATTTTTATTTTGATCTTTTTTAGATAAAAAACCATATTATTTTTTTAAGAATCAACTCTATAATTTAGGCACATATGATCACAAAAAAGCTTTTCCAACTATCCGTTTTAACATTGCTCTTTTTTTTCTCTAACCAATTGGAAAGTTATGATTGTTTAAATCCGTTTTTAATAGAAGGAAAAGCGGCTTATTATTACCCAACAAGTCACACCTTTCGAAGGATATACTCTGAAAATGGGATTTACGGAGGGGAAATTTCTTGCCAAACTTATAATAACCTTTATACGTGGGCAAGTGTCGATGGTTATTCCAAGAAAGGGCGATCGATTGGACTTCAAGATGCCACTAAATTAACCTTTATTCCGGTTGGTTTAGGTTTAAAGTATTTTTTCCCTATTTCTTGTTTCAATTGTTTTGTGGGCGCGGGTCTTTTGGGGACTTATGCTAGATTGAAAGACAGATTTAATCTATCTTCAACGAATCAAACGTTTACTCATCGACAATCTAAAGGCAACGTTGGTGGAATTGTTAAAGTTGGGTTGCTTTACACAATTAATAACAATTGGTATCTGGATTTGTTTTCAAACTATTCTTATACAAAAATTTCTTTTTTTAACAAATATTTAGGTACCATTCAAAGGCGACAAGCAAATCTTAGTGGTTGGTCTATTGGGCTTGGCATTGGATATAGTTTTCAATGTTTTAGATAGAGTTTTTTTTTTAGGACTGCTACTATTTTTAAAAAAAATGGTAGCAGCATGATAAAATATTGTGAATCGGTCTATAAAACAAAGCGTTGGAAAACTCGCCAAGTAATGGTGGGAAATGTAGGCGTTGGAGGGGATAATCCCGTTCGGATTCAATCCATGACTACCTCAAGCACTCGCGATATCGAAGCTACTGTTCAACAGATTATGCAACTTGCGGATACTGGTTGTGAGATAGCGAGAGTCACTGTACAGGGAATGAAAGAAGCGGATGCATGTGAAGGGATAAAAAATAGCTTAATTCAAAAAGGTTATACAATCCCAATAGTTGCCGATATTCATTTTTTTCCACCGGCTGCCATGCGCGTAGTTGATTTTGTCGATAAGGTTCGCGTTAATCCCGGCAACTATGTTGATAGACGAGCCACTTTTAAAGTCTTAGAGTATGATGACATTACTTACGCCAAAGAAATTGAGCGTATTGAAGAAAAATTTACACCCCTTGTTCAAAAATGTAAGCTCTTAAAGCGAGCCATGCGCATTGGTACAAACCATGGATCATTATCCGATCGCATTCTAAATCGCTATGGGGATACCCCACAAGGAATGGTGGAATCTGCGTTAGAATTTGCAAGAGTATGTCGCAAAAATAACTTTCATGACATTATTTTTTCTATGAAATCTTCTAACCCTCAAGTGATGATATTAGCTTATCGCCTTTTGGTGGCAGAAATGATGAAATTAGGCTGGGATTATCCTTTGCACTTAGGAGTAACGGAAGCTGGAGAAGGGGAAGACGGACGCATTAAGTCAGCTATGGGAATTGGCTCGTTGCTTCTTGATGGCATTGGAGATACTATTCGAGTATCTCTAACAGAAGATGCCTATAGAGAAATTGATCCATGCCAACGTTTAATTCATTTTGCAAAGCACTATGAAGAAAGTAAAGGAGTCGCGCCCTTTACCGATTTTCGAAATATAGAAACAATTGAAAGAAGATCTTTGACTTTGCCAAAAAACATTTCTTTACATAGAGATGGAAGCGTCATTCTTGGTGTTACCGCAAAAGATATGCAAGAGCCAAATTTTTACAAAAATTTGGGATGTGATGTGCAATTGGGAAAACCAAAACTCAAAATTTCAAGTACTGATTGTATAGTTGTAAAAGAGTTTTCTAATTCAAATATGGGCACTATACTAAAAAACTTGCTAGAAGTTGGCATTACAACTTTTAGTCAGTGTGAATTCAAAGGGGTTCCCATCCATACATTACAAGAAGCTCGTGAATATTATTCGCAGTGGGAACAAAATAATCGTTTTTCTATTAATCCCTTACCTCAAGAATCAACTTACCTTATGATTCAAGACGAAACCGAAAATGAGTGGAAGATACTTGAGACAGTTAAACCGGATGTAATTTTTTTAGCTCCAACCCAAGATAGATTGCATTATAGTCGATCATTTTTTAATTGGTTGCATAAGAAAGGAATTACGACACCAGTTATTTTAAGTTTTACATATTTGGTACCAAAAGAAGATTTAATCATTCAAGCTGCCGCTGAATGTGGCGCTTTACTTTGTGATGGATTAGGGGATGGCATTTGGATTCAAGCTCAAGAAGACATAAATTTTATTCGCAATTTAAGTTTTAGCATTTTGCAAGCCGCACGCATGAGAACTTCTAAAACCGATTTCATTTCTTGCCCAAGCTGCGGAAGAACTCTTTTTGATTTACAAGAAGTATCTAAAAGAATTCGTTTAAGAACATCCCACTTACCAGGTGTTAAAATTGCGATTATGGGATGTATTGTCAATGGACCTGGCGAAATGGCAGATGCTGACTTTGGCTATGTAGGTTCAAAACCCGGCATGATTGATTTATATGTTGGCAAAGAATGTGTAGAAAAAGACATTACTTTTGAACAAGCAGACGATCGTTTAGTGGAATTAATTAAGAAACATGGACGTTGGGTTGAACCTGAAGTCACAAATGAAATTAGCGTAGGTATTTAAAAAATATTTTAGATATTTTATAACCATCTTTTCCTCATAGACAAGCATGTTAATTTATGATACGCATGAAATTGCGTAGATTTAAAATAGTTGTAAATTAACATGAAAAAATTAAATCCATCAACTTCGTCCCTTTTTGGCTTAAATTGGATGATATTTTTTTTATCCGATGTAAGACCTGGGATTGGTCCTTTCCTATCTATTTATTTAAGATCCTATCTCAATTGGAGTACAGACTTAGTAGGTATAGCGCTTGGTACTACCGATTTAACAGCCTCCATTTGTCAAATTCCAAGTGGCTTACTGGTTGATAGTGTAAAAGCAAAGCGATTTATTTTGTTTTTAGCTTGTTTATGTATCGCGCTTGCTTGTTCTTTAATCATAAGTTTTCCAACATTTTATACCATTGTTTTTGCCCAAGCCTTAATAGGGATATCAGCCGCTATTATTCCACCAAGTATAGCTTCTATCACACTTGGACTTGTCGGTAGAGAAAAGTTTCCAAAAAGGATTAGTTTAAATGAAACGTGGAGTCATGCAGGGAATGTTGTAACAGCCGCAATTGTTGGTGTTTTAAGTTATCTTTTTGGTTTGCCATGGATCGTTTATTTAGTAGTCATTTTTGCAACCCTCAGTTCTTATTTTATGACCTATATCAATCCAGCTGAAATTCATCACGATATTGCAAGAGAATTAAACAATGGAAACAATGGCAATGAAAAAGCTATTTCAATTGCACAGTATTTAAAAACAAGTCCTTTGCTGCTTTTTTGTTGTTCCGTTTTTCTGTTTCATTTTTCTAACGCTGCGCAATTACCTTTAATTGGTCAACTATTGTCGTCAAAAAACGCTTCGATCAGTTCAATTTTTATGGGAGCGTGTATTATTTTAGCGCAACTTGTCATGATCGTTATCGCTTATAGTATGGGCTTTTGGATGAATAAAACGGGAAGAAAACCTTTATTTTTGCTAGGTTTAATGATTTTGCCTTTAAGAGCAATTCTGTATACATTAACAGAAAATCCAATTCTTTTACTTTGTATTCAGTTGTTAGATGGAATCGGGGCAGGGATATTTGGAGTTATCGGGATAGTTACCATTTCAGATATTGCCAAGGGAACGGGCAGATTTAATTTTTCAGTTGGATTAATGGCTTTATTTCAAGGGATTGGCGCATCGTTTAGCAACATTTTTTCTGGCATAATAGTAAGCCATTATGGATTTAATACAGGTTTTTTCACTTTAGCTTTTATTGGGCTAATTGGAATAGCCTTTTATGGACTGTTAATGCCGGAAACAAAAGTAGAGGCAAAATAGGATGCAAATCGGATCCTTGGCTATTTTTATTCTAGTCTACTTAGGAATGGTTTTAGGGTCTTGGCCAGGGCTTGCCATTGATCGCACCGGAATTGCTCTTTTAGGAGCTATCGCATTTATAGAATTACAAAATATAACAATCGGAGAGGCAACTCAATACATTGATGCTCCCTCTCTTGCCATTTTATTTAGTTTTATGATTATTTCAGCACAATTTTACTATAGTGGCTTTTACACAAAAGTTGTGCAAGAATGGGATAAAAGAAATTTTACGCCACGTAAGTTGTTATTTAATATCATTGTTGCATCAGCTCTTCTTTCTGCAATCTTGATAAATGATATCGTATGTCTTGCCTTAACACCCTTAATTATTAATATTTGTAGCAAAAAAAACTTAAATCCAATTCCATTTTTGTTAGGATTAGTTTTTTCTTCTAATATTGGGTCTGCTTTAACTTTAATCGGTAACCCACAAAACTTGTTAATTGGACAAGTCAAAGAGATTTCTTTTACCGGTTATTTACAATTTTCTTTTGTTCCTTGTTTTTTAAGTCTTTTAGCCACGTGGGCTATAATAGTCTTCCTGTATCAAAAAAACTGGTATGCATCACATGATATTAAATCTTTAAAGGAAATAACTTACGACAATTGGCAGAGTAAGAAAGGGATAGTGGTCATTTGTATTGTATTGTTCTTTTTTATTTTTACCAATTTGCCAAGAGATAAGATATCTTTAGCAGCAGCCGGCATACTTTTGCTGAGTCGTAAAATGGCGTCCAAAACGATTCTAAATTTTATAGATTGGCAATTGTTAGTCCTTTTTATTGGATTATTTATTGTAAATAAAAGCTTTTTACAAATGAATAGCTTGTCATCCATTTCAAATTATTTACCTTTAAGCTTTATAGACTTAAATAATCCTTTTTGGTTAATTGCAGTCGTTGTAATAACTTCAAATTTAATATCAAACGTGCCTGCTGTGATGTTAATGCTTCCATTCATCGAAACTGATTTTCAAGGTTCATTATTAGCAATAGCTAGTACTTTTGCAGGCAATTTATTTATTGTAGGTAGTATTGCCAATATAATCGTTGTTACTCAAGCATCGAATATGGGAATTACAATTGATTGGAAAAAATATCTTAAACTCGGTTTTCCGATCACTATGGGATCATTTCTTATTTTAATTGTTTGGCTGTATGTATGGCAATTTTTAATTTAATCAGACATTAGGTGCTTAATTTTTATTGTAAGCAAAAGGTTTTTGCGTGCGTTTCTATTGCCTTATTGACTAATTGGATATAATAATTGTCATTCAAAATAGCTTCCATGGTGTTAACAGGGACAGCTTGATACTTATTAATTAAACTTTGAATAGAAAGCTTTTTGCCAGTTTGAACATCTATCGGACTAATTATATTTTGTTCCTCATTTTGATTTATATTGTCATCAAAAAATAGGGAAAGGGTTGATTTATCTGAAGAATCTACTAAAAATGGTTTTGCATAAAGCGTGGCAAGTTTTCCGAAAGACCAATAATTCCAATCGTCACGTATAGCTAAAGAAGGGGAGTGTTTGAAGAATTGATAGATCTCTTGAGGATGATTTAATTCCTTATTTTGAATAAATAAATGACCCTTTTTAAAATGGCCTTCACCTTTAAAAAGGGGTCGATAGTGCTTATTGATTTCTTTAGCTATATCATAAACCTCTTCACCATAACTTCTAAGGATTAAAGTATAGCAATAACCCTCACCATCTAGCATTCCTAAAAGTTTATAAAAGGATGGAAATACAGGGCTTTTTGATTCATATAGTTTACAAAAAAGAGTTTTATACATTGCATTCGCTTCGCAATACAAGGGGTGATTCGTCTCTTTTAAAAATTGTAAAAAAGTATCTAATTTTTTTATCCGTTCTTTTTTTAAAGTCATATCATTAGCTTGTCCTGGCAAAGCAATATGAAGAATGTAGTCTTCATAAGTGATTGCTTTGCCGATTTTACCCGTCCAGTCGTATTGAAAATGGGAGGCTAGCAATTCGTTTAGAACATTTTCTAAACTTTTGCCACTAGCTTTATCGGTTGCTATCAACGTTTTATTTACGTCGAAATACAAGATTAAATGAGGCTTATCTGCCAATAAAGAGCTACAAACTAAACAAAAAATGAGAAGGTAATTTTTAATCATAAAGATTTACTAATTGAAATTAAGGCCTATTTAATCGAAAAGAAGGTTTTAATTTTTAAAACCTTCTTAACATTAATCGTAAAGCTTCTTCAAGATTTTTTTAAGAATGTTTCATAGGCTTTTTTAGTTTGATAGATAATTCTAGCCAATTCATCTAAAAATAAAGCAATTATCTCTTGATCGTTAGCTTTTGGACCAACCGTTTCAAAAGGTAAATTAGGTATTATAGATCTCACCACAAGGTCTTGACGATTTACATAGGGCTGATTGCTTATAGCTAAAACCTTACTTGGCAATTTATCAAGGTTTTTTTTCCATAAATAAACTGTATCATCCGTGTTGGGTCTTATTTGTTTTCCAGTTTTTTCATCCATTTTCATAGGCGCATTAACAAAGGTAACTTTTATCATTCTCATCTCTTCTGCCATTTCAGCTTGATCCCAAATCATTTGAGCAGCTTCCGCTTCGGTAGTGGGTAAGTTTGTTAATTGCCAGTCTGAACGAATTTTAAAAGCAGAGTTGTATGCATTCCTAAAGGAAATTTCATTTTCAATCGCAGGGTCAAGGGGTCTAGCTCCCGTTAAAAAGCTTAAGCTATCAAAACGCACACCTTTTTCCCATTGTTCAATTAGAAATTGAAGACGAAGGCGCATCGTTGAAAGGCTTGCGCCATGTATAATGGCCTCTTCATAATGTTTAAAGCTTGGGTTAACTTCGTCGATCAAAACAAATTCGTGTAAAAATGGGAGAATTTCTTCTTTATACTTTTCAAACTTATTAGATTGAGCTTGCCATCTTTCCCCTTGTCTTAAAAGATTAGCTTGTGCCCATTCATTAATTTTTTCGATCGTTGCTAGTTGAGAGGAAATATCACATTCGAGGATCTGCAATAATTGGATCAGTTTAGTTCTTGGTTTAAAATCTTTATTACAAATGATTCTAGAAGAGCCTAATGTTAAAACTTCATTTTCTAATCGATTTATGAAATCTATCTCGTTATGTTGTGGGCTACTTTTTGCCATTTTAAGTGCATTTTGATAAAGGCCTCTAGCTTCATCTATAAGGGCATTTATGTAATATTCTGATTCAACAGTCTTTGGATTCGCCTCTAAAGGAGCGTTTTTAGAGATTACTAACCCTAAAGTAGTGGCAAATAAAACTTTTTGAACAGTTCCACCTATTTTTTTTAGGGTTTGCCATAAGGGATTTGAATTTGTGACATTTAGTTTTTGTTCAGTAGAAGATCCTTCTATATGAGTTGTTGGTTGTGGATGAGATAATGCTCCAATAGTCATATAACTACCTTTGTTGTATAGTTTAACAAAAGTATTTTGCCTCATACGGAAATTTAATCGTAACAACATTGCAAAAATTGACAGTTTTTTAAAAGATTTAGAGGAATTAAATGAAAATTCATTACATCATTCATGCTGAATTTGAAGGGCCTGGAATTATTGAAGAATGGGCTAAAGCAAAAAAAATTAATCAACAACATTACAAGCCTTTTTTAGGAGATAAATTACCTGTAGTAGAGGAAAAAGATCTCGTTATAATCATGGGAGGACCTCAAAGCCCTTTACAAAAGCAAGAGGCGCCCTATTTGCAAGAAGAAATTGATTTTATAAAAGGATGTATTCAAAAGAAAGTCCCTATCTTAGGTTTTTGCTTGGGGGCGCAATTAATAGGGGAAGCTTTAGGGGCAAAAACAGAAAAGAGCCCTTTTAAAGAAGTTGGTTTTTTTCCAATCGATTTAACAGAAAAAGGAAAAGAAGACCCTTTATTAAATCACTTGCCCAATAAGTTTTCTGTAGTTCATTGGCATAACGATATGCCTGGATTAACCAAAGAAGCTCATATTTTAGCTACGAGTGAAGGGTGTCCAAGGCAAATTATTCGCTATCTTCCAACTGTTTATGGTTTTCAATGCCATCCAGAGCCTAGAAAAATCGATATCGAAGGTATGATTAAATACTGCGCTTCCGATTTAAGTCCTGGAGTTTTCATCCAAAATCAAACGGAATTATTAGGAAGTAACTTTGCAAGAATGAATGAAATGATGTGTAAAATCTTAGACAATTTTTTAAAAATCACAAATAATCGGGCGGAAGCTGTAGTTTAAATAAAAAAAACAAATTTGTAAGGAGGAAAAATGTTCAATTTAAGTGTACTTAATTTCAAACAAACTGTGGTTTATACCATAGAAGAAAACATTCATGGAGGCTGGGACGCCATAAAGTTAAGTTTTCCTGAAATTAAAAAAACAAATGGTGGGCCTCGCGTTATTAATCATACAATTACTAAAGTAATTAAAAATTTTAGTGAAAAATGTGAGGCAAAAAATTGCGCTCAAGAATGGGCTGAAAAAAAGAAGAGAGCTTTCATTAAGTACAATGAACCATTTTATGCTATAAATGGAGCGCATGGGATAACAAAATTCGTTAATGGTATCTCAACATCGGATGGTTTTGGCAATTTAGAAAAATCAATAAAATTGGGTAAAGAACTGGCCGCTAAAGAAAACGTGAGGTTTATTGAGCCAGAGGAGAAAAGTATACCTATCGTTGATATTTTATGAGTTCCATTTCACATTCATTGCCTGTTGTAGACACAACCTTAATCCAAACTTTAGATGAACATAAGGATCAATTGTTTTGTGAATTAATGAATTCAATTAAAAAGAAAAAGGATCGAAAGTTTGTTGATTTAGTAAGTCAAGTTACCGATTTAAATAAGCAAGATAATTTGGGCAATACGGCTTTACATACAGCTATTAAAGTGGGATTTTATACTGCAGCTGAATCGTTAATTTACAAAGGCACTGATTTAAATGTTGCCAATGATGTCGGCGAGACTTCCTTAGAGATGGCAGTAAAAAAAATCCTTGTGAAAGAATTTCAAGAAATAACTTATTTAAATAAATTAGACGAAATCCAAAAAATCATCAGGGTTCTTTACGATTATAAAAGTGGATCGAGTAAGAAAAAAATAGAGAGTAACCTTGTAAATATTACTAAGTTAGATCTTTTGAAAGAAGTGGTGAACTTACTATTAAGGCGAGGAGCTGAAGTTAAAGATGAATTAATTGATTTTTGCTTTTCCTGGATTCGTCTTCATTGTAGTTTCTCAACGGATGATTTTATTAAGAATTTAAAAAATCAATTACAGATATATAAATAATGTAATTTCAAGGGGTAATTAAAGCGATTTTTTGGTTTGAATAAAAAGATCTTAAATATACCATCTTTCAAGATTCACTTTTAAAAGATGGTTTTATGAAAAAAATTCTTATAATGGCCTTATTGTCTTTTTGTTTAGTTTCTTGTCATAAATCAGAATTAGATGAAGATTTGTTTAATGAAACGTTTAAGGAAAATTTTATTCGTAGTGGAGAGGTGGTTGACATTAAACCAGTAGCTTGTAATGCAAATGATGCTGTTGAAGCTTATGAATACGTTATAAAGTGTTATGACAATGACAAAAACATAACCACCATACAAAAGGAAAAGGTTTTCGATATTCGCGATCAAGTATTTGTTAAATGGAAAAATGATAATTACGTAATTTATCCGTATAGACAAGATAATTGGTTTGATATAGTAAATGATCGTTAATCATGTCTTTAAAGCTCGTTAGAGCTTTTGTTCAAAGCCCATGGTGACTAAAAGGAACCGTGGGTAAGAAGATAACAAAAGTCAGAGCTCACAATTTGCTTTAGCAAATGAAGAGCAGCTTAAATTACTGCTCTTTGAGAATTTGAACAGCTTCATCGTAGGTTTCGCTTGTTTGTTTAATTGTTTTTGGAAAAAGATTAGTTTTGAGATATTTTAAGGTTTCATACCTAATGCTTCCACGACATTGACACATTGAGCCTAAAAAAGGGTCTTCTAAATCATCACCGTCAGATGATTTAATTAATATCATTAATGAAATATCTTCGCCCTTAAAAGGAAAAGTATAAAGATAATTTCTTATTTTGGGATTGCTATTAACAACTTGCAAGAAATCGGTTGTTACATTAACTAATAAGCCCCTAGCTTTTTCAATAGGTAATACTCCATAGTGTTTAAAAGAAATATTAAAATTGTGTATAAAACCATCTGGCATTCCGCCTCCTGATCCTAATATTTCGAGGTTATATTTTTTTTGAATAAGATTGATTCCTTGGCTTAGAACCTGATCAAAAGTTTTTTCAGCCTCGCTTCGATTGTCCTTAAACCATCCAAAAAAACAAATCGGAATCAAAAAAATCTTTAAAATGCTTATCATATTTCATCTTTAATATATTTGTAGCTCGTAAGAGCGTTTGTTTAAAGCCCACGGTGACTGAAAGAAACCGTGGGTTAAGAAGATGACAAAAGTTAGAGCTCGTAATTTGCTTTAGCAAATGAAGAGCGACTCAAAACAATAAAGCTCATCCAACCATGAAGTTAGATAATCTTATTTTAATTAAGATTTTGACTGTCTTTTACAATTTTTACAGCGTCTTCTAACGATTCTTTTTCTTTAGAAATAGTAGTAAAAGTTTTTTATCATAATCGACTTTTTGTATCTCATATGATAAATAGTCTGAACTAAAATCAGCCACACTAATATTTGGAAATTCCGCAAAATTATTTTTTTTATCTCTAAAGAAAAGATTGATACTTATATCTTTAGATTCAAAGGGATATTTATATAAGTATGGTTTAACCTCTTGATCGGAATTAATTAGATTTAAAAAATCTATTCCTATATCAATTATCAATTTGCGACAATCTTCTTTATTTAAGGGCATTTTTTTGAAAGGATAAAGTAAAATTGCTTATAACACCCATGGGGGCACTCCCACCAGAGCCCATAGCACTTAGATTATATTTTTTCTCCAAAATCTTAGCCGATTGCATTAATATATTATCAAACGATTTAGTGGCAGGACTTCGATTGTCCTTAAACCATCCAAAAAAACAAATCGGAATTAAAAGAATTTTTAAAATACTTATCATATTTTATCTTTAGTGTATAGCTCGTTAGAGCGTTTGTTGATAGCCAACGGTGACTGAAAGGAACCGTGGGTTAAGTATGTATCTAAAGTTAGAGCTCGTAATTTGCTTTAGCAAATGAAGAGCGATTCAATAGCAAATAAGCTCATCCAACAATTAAGTTAGATGAGCTTACTGTTAATTAAGATTTTGTTGTTCTTGAAGAATTTTTACCGCTTCATTATAAGATTCAGTTTTTCTTGTAATTGTTTTAGGGTATGGGCTAGAGCTTAACTTTTTTAAAGTTTCATATCTTATTTCGCTACCACATAAACAACTTATTGAAAAAAATGGATGCTCTAGCTCATATCCATTTTTATCATGAACAAAAATCCTTAGGGATAAACCTTCATCGGTAAAGGGGTATTTTGCAAGAAATGGACGAATCTTTTCATCCGAGTTCACTATTGCCAAAAAATCTTTTGCAATGTTTAATATTAAGGCTCTCAATTCATCGATATCTAAAATTCCTTTATGTTGGAATGAAATGTTAAAGTTTTCTACTAGTCCCTTAGGTATACCGCCTCCTATACCCATGGTTTCTAGTTTATATTTTTTTTCAATGTAAGAAATGCCTTCTTTCATAACTCTGTCAAAATTTTTTTCTTCTATACTTCTAGAATCCTTAAACCATCCAAAAAAACAAATCGGAATTAAAAGAATTTTTAAAATGCTAATCATATTTCATCTTTAATATATTTGTAGCTCGTTAGAGCGTCTGTATAAAGCTCACGGAGACTGAAAGGAACTGTGGGTTAATAAAATAACAAAAGTAAGAGCTCGTAATTTGCTTTAGCAAATGAAGAGCGACTCAAAACAATAAAGCTCATCCAACCCTGAAGTTAGATGAGCTTTATTGTTAATTAGATTTTTGCTGCTCTTGAAGAATTTGAACAGCTTCTGTAAATGTTTCAGTTTTTGAACTTATTCTTTTAGGGAAAGCATATTTATTTTTGGGAGGTAGGAAGGTTTCGTAAGAAATATCTCCTGCACAAATGGAAGCTGTTCCGAGTAAAGGATCTTCAAACTGAGTTCCACTTTTATCATGAATAAAAATAGCAATGGAAAGCTCTTCAGCAGTAAATGGATATTTATAAAGATAATCTTTTATTTTTTCAGAAGAGTTAATAATTCGTAAATAATCATTTACTATGGAGACTATAAGATTTCTTGCTTGTTCTACGGATAAACTGCCTATTTTTTCAAATGAAGCATTGAAATTATGGATAAGTCCATCCGGCATCCCTCCTCCTATACCCATAGCATTTAATTTATATTTTTTTTCTACAAATTTAAGAGCCTGTTTTGCAACTTCATCGAAGCTTCTTTCTTCTAAACTTCTAGAATCTTTAAACCAGCCAAAGAAACTTAAAGGTATTATTAAAAAAGATATTATAAAATTATTCATTATAATCGACCTTTATCTGTAAAATTAATTAAATGTTTATTTATGACTTCTTTGTATGTTGGACTCTCATAGGAATGATCGAAAAAGGATGCATCTTTATGAGATTTTAATGTAACAACATTGTCTGCCGTCATAGAGTCAATAAAACAAAAACGAGGAACTAAATCGTGGTGAAGTTCGGCTCTATAGTGGATAACATCTTTGCAAATATCTTTGCTAAGATACGCCGCCGGTGCAATTGCTAATACACTAATCCTGCTATTAACCTCTCTTGGCAAAGCAGTTAAGGCAACTCTGGCATTTATACATCCTTGGCTATGAGCTATAATCATCGGTTGATCATCGGGATTGTCTAAAGCTCTTTGATGAAGAAAATCGTTTAAAATTCTAGACGGTTCCGTACCCCAAAAGTTTATCCCCAAAATACATTCTATCAAATCAGCAATAAAACCGTGTGTTTGGTTTACTAAAAAATATACATTATAGCCACCAGACTCTTCAGAAATTTGTTTAGCGCGAGCTTTTACAGATTCATAGCTCGTTCGAATGCCAGGGCTTACTACAAGCGTTTTGTTTGTAAGTTCCCCATTTGGCCCTTCGAACATACACATCTCTGATTTTCGCAAACCCCCCATGAGTTTATCTTCAAAGCCTTCCAGGAAAGTAACTTTAGAACTTTCAGAAGAATTATTTGATTTTTCTGTTAAAGGATTGCTTTGAGTCCGTTTTTCATGTCCTAAATATTTTTGCTCAAATTCAGGAGGAGCAGGAGGGCCTACAAATTCTACGAATTCTTGTAGGCCATATAAATCCACGCTACCAACTGGCCTTGAATGCACATAGGCATAAAGGTTTGGTCCATCG